>OGUR01000043.1_pt1 | contig 108315 bp, 99 predicted proteins | sample 1574711 | NCBI WGS metagenome assembly OGUR01 (sample SAMEA2582152, study PRJEB24529) | metagenome | biome: Human gut stool | place: China | collected 2011
ATCAAGTTTTGCGTCGTACTCTACGAAACGTGAATCGAGCTTAGCGTCGTAGTCGGCGAATTGTGAAACGAGTTTAGCGTCGTAGTCAGCAAAGCGAGCGTCCAGTTTCGCATCATATTCAGCAAAGCGAACGTCCAGTTTCGCATCATATTCAGCAAAGCGGGCGTCCAGTTTCGCATCATATTCAGCAAAGCGAGCATCCAGTTTCGCATCATATTCAGCAAAGCGAAAGTCCAGTTTCGCATCATACTCAGCAAAGCGAGCATCCAGCTTCACGTCCAACCTCACATCATACTCAGCAAAACGAGCATCCAGCTTCGCATCCAACCTCGCGTCATACTCAGTAAAGCAAGTCTCCAATTTTTCGCCAACCATACATCCGATCGCCTGTAATAATTCCTGGTTCTGTGTATTTAACATGATCTTACCTCCTTTCCGTGAGAGTAACTACATTATACTACGAAAAAGAGTAAAAAACCACGCTTATTGTTGTAAAAATTCATTAAAAATTATTATAAAACCGGCTTCTATTATCTCCTGGCCGCTTGTCGCTGTATACGTTACCTGGCGGCAGTGAAAAGCCTCTGATGCAGCCTTGCCTCCAGCGCCAGCACCTTTTTATAGTCCTCCGGCGTGTCCATATCTATGATGCAGGTCTCATCCTCCGCTGAAAAATACTCCGCTTCGCTGTTAAATGGTGTCAGTGCTCCTTTTAGTCCCGCATCGCCCTGATAAGACAGTATATCCGGAATGCAGGCGGCCGAGATCACAGGAGGATGGCCTTTCCGCATTGAAAAAGAGGGATACAGGACGGGAGTGTCCGAGCGGTGGAATTCATCTATCAGATCTTCTATCAGCGACCGTGTTACCAGCGGGTAGTCTACCGGCAGAATCAAAAATGCCGAAACCTCCTGGTCCAGAGCCAGAATCCCGGCCTTTACCGAGGTAAACATACCCTCCGCAAAGGCCTGATTTCTGACCGTTGTTACGCGGCTCCCGGATAAATGTGCTTCCACTTCATCTCCACGGTAACCGGTCACCACGATGGTCCGGTCGGTCAGGCCGTCAAGTACTTCGGCCTGCCTGCGGATCACCGTGGTCCCTCCTATGGGCAGAAGAGGTTTTAAACGCCCCATCCTGGAAGAATAACCCGCGGCTAAAAGTATTGCTTCAATTCTGCCCATAAGCTTCCCTCCTATATCATTAAATAGTACATCAGGTCATTAACTGCGCGTCAGCGCCACTGTCCTCACTCCGCTGTGGAGTTCTGGCATTTAACAAGGAGTTCCGAACTAGAGTCCTGGCAATCTGTACTTTATAGCCATTTTTGGAAAGCGGAAGCGCTCCCTGAAGGGCGATCTCAGCCGCTTCCGCTGCCAGTTCCCCAGTGACTGCTTTTCCGGTAATATAAGCTTCCGCCTCCTTGGCGCGCAGCGGAATCGGGGCGACGGCACCCAATACAATTCTTGCATCTGTTACGACGCCATCCTGTACCTTGTAGGCGGAGGCGACGCTGACTACGGCGAAATCATGGGAATCCCTGACACGGAATTTGTCATAGCCGATCCGGTAGTCCCTGGCGGAAGCCGGAATTCGGATTTCCGTTACAATTTCATCCTCTTCCACCAGCCGGCAGTGGGATTTCTTCAGCATTTCCCCGATCGGTTCTCTGCGTTTGCTGGTTACGATCTCCGCATCCATTGCGGTAAGGACGGTTGCCACATCGGAGGGGTTCACGGCGAGACAGCCGCAGTTAAAGCAGCGTTTTGCCTCTTCCTGCACCTGTTCCCACGTAAGTCCATAGGAATCCTCCAGATGAAGTCCACGCTCCTCCTTCGGGCGTTCCGGCAGCCTGGCGGCTTTTGAGTGACCGGTACAGGAGGCGTCAAAGGTAATCAGCCCGCCTAGCGGGTGTCTCGCGTCCCCTTCCGTCTCGCCGGTCATAAAGCAGTGGACTGCGACAGAAGCTTTTTTGCCGTCTGCAATGGCGTCCACCACCGTTTTCGGTCCGGTCGTGACGTCGCCGACTGCAAAGACTTTATCTACACTGGTTTTCATAGTCGCAGGGTCTACGGATATCAGCCCGCGGCTGACCTCCAGCTCCAGCGCCTCACCCAGGAAGGAGAGGTCGGTTTTCTGGCCTACCGCCATGAGGATGGAACTGCCGTGAAGTGTGGTAGTTTCATTTTCATCGTAAGATGGGGCAAAATGGCCCAGCTCATTGAAGACGGCGGTACAGCGTTTTAAGACGAGCCCTACGATTTCCCCATTGTCGCGGAGAATCTCCTTTGGCCCCCAGGAGGGGAGGATCGTGATGCCTTCTTCTCTGGCGCGGTTCAATTCCTCTTCGCTTGCAGGCATCTGATTTTCCGGTTCCAGACACGCCATAACCACGTTTGTAGCGCCCAGACGTTTGGCTGTGATTGCTACGTCCACCGCCACGTTTCCGCCGCCGACAACGATGATATCTTTGCCGATCTTGCTTTCCATCCATTTATTGACTTCAATCAGGAAATCCAGGCCGAAGGTGGTGAGCTCTTCCCCATCGAGCCCGATCAGAGGCCGTTTCCAGGCGCCCGTGTTTAGAAAGACGCTGTCATACTGTTCCACCAGATCATTCACCGGGATGTCTTTTCCGATCTCAACGCCTGTCAGGAATTCGATCCCCATGTGTTCCAGAGCCGAGATTAAGTTTCTGACGATCTCCTTTGGCAGACGGTATTCCGGAATTGCATAGCGGAGAAGTCCGCCGGCTTCCTCCATTTTATCGTACACCCGGACGCTGTGTCCGCGGCTCCTTAAATAGAATGCCGCAGTCAAACCGGCGGGGCCGGAGCCTACGATGGCAACGCGCTTGCCGCTGTCGGTCTTTGGGGGTACCATAAACCGGTCGCTGTGTTCCAGGATATAGTCACCCACGTACCGCTCCATGCCTCCAATGTTGACATTGTCATCGTACTCCTTCCGCTTGCAGTTCATCTGGCAGAAATGGGTACAGACACGGGAGGTGACGGCCGGAATCGGGTTAGCCTCCAGCAGGATCGATGCCGCGCCATCCATATCGCCGGCGCGCAGCTTTGCAAGGTATTCCGGGATGTCCACATGGGCGGGACAGTTGGAAGAACAGCCGCTTAAGTTTACCTTCCTGGCTCCGAAAATGGAGTGGTTCTTATTTTCGCCGGTCATGGCGTTGCAGGTATCGCCTCCCTTGCGGAGGCACTGGATTCTGCCGCCGATTTCATCGGGATAGCGGTAGTACCAGCACCGGACTTCCTGGCAGAGATTGCCGCCGATGGTGGCAAGGTTGCGGATTAAGGGAGTCGCCACACTTCTCGCGGCGTCGGCCAGCGCACCGTATTCCTGCTGAATCAGAGGTGAGGACGCAATATCACAGAGTTTGGCGGTCGCACCAATCTTCAGGCCGTCTTCGTCCTCCACGATGTGGTTCAGTCCTTCAATGGATTTAATATTCACAATTGTTTCCGGGTAATCCGGTTCTAATTTATGCTTTAAGACACTGAGTAGATCCGTTCCGCCTGCGATAATTCGGGCATTTTGCTGTTCTTCCTTTAAAATGCCGGCGGCCTGGCTTAAGCTCTCTGCATCCGTATGGTTAAAATTTTTCATTTGGTGTTCACCTCGCCTTTCCTAATGCCTTAAGGATCTGATCCGGTGTCAGTGGATAATCCATAAGCTGAATGCCGATTGCATTGGAAACCGCCATCATGATAGCGCCCGGTAACGGAGCACCGGATATCTCACCGACTCCGATTCCTCCAAATGCGCTTAAATCGTTGGGGGTCTCTTCAATATGGGTTTCAAAGGTCGGAAGATCCGGGAAGACTCTCCACTTAAAATCAACCAGATTGTTAGTCAGGAATTTTCCGGTCTTTTCGTCCAGAATCATCTCCTCGTTAATGGCGCTGTCGCTTCCGCAGCTTCCCAGGCCGCCCTCCAACTGCATCTTTAAGGAATACGGATCAATAACCTGACCGACGTCGGTTCCCTCTACTATGCGCACAATTCTCACGTCTCCGGTATCGGTATCCACTTCCACCTCGACGAATGCGATCATGAAGCATGGCTTGGAGTGATCCATTTCGAAGACGCCATGGCCTGTAATGGTGTTCATGGGCCCTAACACGGCAATCCATGGAAGCGCGACTTCCGGGTTGTCTTTCATGAAAATGATTCCGTCACGCGTATCCAGCATTTCGGCAGGGCAGTGAAGAATAGCGGCTGCGCCCTCCAGCAGCTGTGTTCTGGCGTTTCGGGCCGCGTCGCCTACCATGCGCCCGTATACAAGGGTTCCTCTCGATCCGGCCAGTCCCCAGTCCCATGGGTTATCCTGGCTGTCAGGCGTCGAGATCGTTACTTTATCCAACGGCAGGTTTAGAATTTCGGCAGCCATCTTTACAACGGAGGATCGCTGTCCCATGCCGGATTCGGCAATACAGACGTTGATATTGGCTGTCCCCCAACCGTCCAGTTTGACGAAGGCCTCGCCGTGAAGCATACCGCAGTCTGCGCTTCCGTGGACACAGCAGCCTACGCCGTACTGCTTGCTTCCTTCGGTCTTATACGGTGTCAGCCAGCCCTGGAACTTATCTTTCCAGCCGAAGTGTTCTGCCGCGTGATCCATGACATCATTGTAGCTTAAGAAATGGTTTTCCCACCAGTGCCCCTCAACCCAGTAATAGCCGCCGTTGATGTCACACATATTTTTCTTGAAAAATTCAACCGGATCTAAATTCATTTTTGCCATAGCCATGGACAGGACCGGAACGAGTGATGCATAGGATTCCTGCCCGCCGAATCCGCGGATACCGCCGGAACGGCAGCGGTTGGTGGCGACCAGATGGGGCTGGTAATTCCAGTGTTTGCATTTGTTGAGCAGCAGCATGGCGCGCCCTAAGCCGTTGGCGATCTGGCCCTGGCCAAAGTCGGAGTGAACGCCTGAGCCGACCAGCCAGGTTCCCTCGTAGGCGTGAACCGTACCGTCGGGGAGGAGTCCCACCTTTGCGGTCAAACGGCTGCCTAAACGGAGCATATAGGTGGCTAAATGAGCTTCCTTGGAGATGATCAGCTTCACCGGTTTTCCTGTTGCTTTCGCCAGTGCGGCGCAGTAGAGACCTTCCATGGGAACCGTATTCTTGCTTCCGAAGCTTCCGCCTACATTGGCGGAAATAACACGGACGTTGACATTTGGCATGGCGAGCTGCATAATCATTTTCTGAATGTTGGGGCTCTGGAAACTTCCCTTCATGTTGCACTGGTTCGGCCCATCCCACCAGGCGACGAGGCCCGGGCTCTCAGCGGGCAGCGGATTGGAGATCGTCTCATACCTGGAGGTTCCCTCTACGACGACAGCACATTCCTCAAAGCCTTTTTCGATATCACCGATGACCAGCTCCTGCAGGGCCTTGGGGCCGAAGGGCGGGCAGCCGCGCTCAATGATATTGTTAGGAAACTGCTCGTATAACTGCGGGGCTCCGTCGGCAATGGCTTCGTCCAAATCGTGGACAGCCGGGAGAACCTCATATTCCACCTCGATTAAATCGGCCGCCTCCTCGGCAATGCGGTTCGACGTGGCTGCAATCAGCGCTACCGGGTCACCGACAAAACGTACATGGCGGTCCAGAAGCCGCTTCTGTGCAGGCATTCCGGTAATCCAGTCAAATGCATTTTCATAGGTCATGATCGTTCTGACTCCGGGGAGTTCCATGGCCCTGCTCACATCTATTTTTTTAATCATCGCGTGAGGATGGGGACTCATTTTAATACGGCCGTACAGCATTCCATGCATATGTATATCGTTTGCGTACTCGGCTGACCCTGTTACAATGGCCTTGCCGTCTATTCGGGGAGTCGGCTTACCCACATATCTGAATTCCTTACCCATATCATTCACTCCCTTCTTTGGCGGCCTGCTTCACGGCCTCCAGCACCTGGTAATGGCTGATGCATCTGCAGTAATTTCCGGCCAGAGCTTCCTTGATTTCTTCCTCATCCGGATGCGGATTTTCCGCCAGCAGTGCCTCGGTCGTCATGATGATTCCCGGTGTGCAGTATCCGCACTGAAATGCGGAGTGGTCGACAAATGCCTGCTGTACCTTATCCAGTTCGCCTGTATTCGGGTCCTGGAGTCCCTCGATGGTACGGATGTCGGCGCCGTCGCACTCGATGGTCAGCACCGTACAGGACGGTATGGCCTTCCCGTTCATGATGACGGTACAGCAGCCACAGGCGCCGTCATCGCAGGAAATCTTGGTTCCTGTCAGCAGAAGGCGCTCACGCAGCGTTTCTGCCAGTGTGTCCGCAGGAGCAATCTCACCCACTGCATTCCCCACACCCAGCTGGTACACATCACCGTTTACGGTGATTGTGACCGATTTTTTGTTTTCGCCCATAATTTTTGTAACCTCCTTACAATGGTATTTATCAAACGGATCCTCGAATCTCCGTCTTGCTGCCTCTGGAACGTGTCTGATAATCATTTTCAGCAATTGACTAAAAAGTGAAACGTTATTGACAAAAATATATCATTATGCCTAAAATAACTATAACACAGGTGTGAGACAGGTAATCTACAAAAAGTGAGCCATGTTTTTGTAGGGAAAGGAGCTTCGCCGGAAATGAAATTAAAATTGGAGTATCTGGCTGGATGCGGGACTTTTTCAGAGTGCCGCTTCCGGACACCGTTTTATGAGAAAGAGGTTAGCAGCCTGGCGTTTATTTGCAGCTCCGGGCCGGCAGTGTGGGAGCCGCAGAGTCTGCTTCTGGTATGCGCCGGCATGATTCCTGGTGGGGGAGAGCAGCTGGCCTTGTGGCTGGATGAGCGAAAAGGCCGTGGGGCGGCCGGATTTCTCGCGGATTTATCCGGGGAGGAAGAGGAGCGGATTGATGCGCTGGCGATGGCATGCCGCGAGCGGGAACTGGTCTTCGGTACTGTAGCAGCGGACCGTTTTGTATCGCTGATAAATGAGTATTCTCATCTGATTGCGTCCAGGACGGATGGAACTGTAAGAGCTTATGACAGGGTATTGGAGGACCTTCAGCACCGGTTTTACATCAGCGGAACGGATTCTCTTTTAGACGGCCTGAGTTACTGGACCGGCTGCCAGGCCGCACTGATCGTGGGGCAGGATACCTTTGTGAAACCGCCGGTTCCCGTGCTGAATGAGGCTGTTTTCTATCCGGCCTACTGGCGGAAGGAGCCGCAGAAGTCCCCGTTATCCCATGTAAGCCTCTATTCCTCATCGTATTCGGAGAAAATGCTGCTGCAGGCGGAGCTGTTTAAAAACCGCTTGCCATTTGGTGTGCTCTGCCTGATTGGAGAAGAGGGCAGATTCGAGCCATCGGATTACATACTTTTAAACTACGCCTCCATTCTCTGTACCGGTATCGACGATTACAAACGGCGTTCCCGCCGGATTGAGGCCGCGATGGAAATGATCTGCGGCGGACAGATGCCGGATTCCTCAGTGACAAACCTGTTTCCGGAATCCGGATATGCGCTGGTGCTTCGGGAGCAGAAGACAGACGGTGCGGCGGATGGAAAAAAGGAGTATTTGTCCTATTTGATCCATCATTATTTTCCGCAGCAGCTCTGTTACAGCTTTTCGGCGGAAGGGAGTCTGCGGCTGTTTGTATCGACGGAAGATGTGGACCATTTTGGCCGCCGTCTGCTGGATATTTTAGACGGCGCCGGCAAACGGTGCAGGGCGGGAGTGAGCCGGTATTACACCATTTCCCAGGCGGTTACCGCGTTCTTTGAGGCGGAAAGCGCGGCCCATATCGCCGGACTTCTGGAGTACGGCGAGCGGATCTGCTATTACCATGATTTAGGTATCTACCGGCTGCTCAACTACCCGGAGAATTCATGGCCCATTAACCAGATGCTGGGGGAAATGGACGAGCTTCTGAATCAGATGGATGAGGAAAAACGGGATGTCCTGGCGATGACTGTAAGGGTCTTTGTCAAATGTAAGTTCAATTACCAGAAGACGGCGGATAAATTGTATACACACGTTAATACTGTCCGCTACCGGATTAAGTTGATTGAGGATTTGTGGGATGCGGACCTCTCCAGCGATGAGGGGCGGCTTCTGTTCAGCGTGCTGGCGAAGCTGCTTCCGCTGTGGATGAAGAGCGGGTGTTATAGTGGGACGTTGCCAAGGGAAGGGGAGTGAGTACGCCTCAGAGCTTGTGGAGAGCGGGAGGGAGGCAGGGACGAAGGGGGGCTTGTTTCCTCGGTGGCAGGAACTAAAGCGGAAAGGCGGGAAAAAGGGGAGGATCGCGGAAACTCCGCCGAACTCCTGAAGGACTTCGCCTCCGTGTCCACTTGAAATCTGGCTTGGAGGCCAGATTTCACCTCCCCTTTTTCCCACCTTTCCACTTAAGTTCCTGCGAACCTCGGAAAAGGCCCCCCTTCGTCCCTGCCTCCCTCCCACTCTCCACAAGCTCTGAGGCTGGGTACTGGCTTTGTAAGGAGGTAAAACGTAGGTTTTTGGCATGTGGGGGGGGGAATTAGATTAGCTTAGCTTAGATTAGATTAGCCTGGAATAAATGGTGGATGGAAAAAGGGTGCTCCGGCCTGAAGGTGACAAGGCGGGGTACCCTTTTTATAAAAAAGTGTTTGGTTTTAGTTTTCTTTCCAGCCGTCTGGCAGGTAGTTTAGGGTGTTGGCGATCATATCGTTTACCAGAGTTTGTACTTCTTCCTCTGATGCGCGTCCTTTGACAAGCGGGTCGGCCAGGAAGGCTTCGCAGACGAGGGCGCGGTCGTATGTAAGTGCAGCTTTTAAGATTCTTTCATGATTTTCTACATGAGGAACGATTAAGGTCTTTACCTGCTCCGGTATGGTGCCGGCGACGATGGGCTGGATGCTGTCTAAGCTGAATACGGCGTTGGTTTCTACCACGGCGTCTGCCGGGAGATTGGCAATCTGAAGGGCGGTATTCGGGATGTTGACGTTGCTGATGGAGCGTTCCAGGCCGCATAAGGACTTGATTAACAGGATTCCTTCCTCTCCTGACGGTTCAAGCTTTATTTCTTCCTCACCGGATACGAGGCGGTGGCTGCGGTCGAGGCGCTTCTGCAAATCAGCCTTTCTCCAGTCTACTGTGGTCAGGCCGAATTTCCAGGAAGATACGGTCTCGGGATCTTTTAAATACTCACCGCCTGGCATGAACTCTGCCAGATGACGGTCGCCTGCGGCGGCGATGAGGCCATAGCGGCGGAATAAATCAAATTTAACACGGTGGGCGCAGTCAAAGGTGCTGTTGGCCCAGTTTTTGTCTGGCTCATTGTAGCCTTCTTCGTAGTGGCTGTCGATGTAATCACGGTAAACAGGGAACAGATCGATTCCTTTATAGGAAGCCTTGTCGAGCCATGTAAAATGGTTGATTCCCAGTACGTTGATGTTGATGTCACGGCGGTCAATCCCGGTCAGGCCAAGGGTTTCCTCGCAGATGCCCTTTAATACCTTCTGCGTGCCAAATACTTCATGGCAGCATCCAAATGCCTTGATCTGCGGGAACACATGGTACAGAGTCTTCACACATAAGGTCATGGGGTTGGTGTAGTTGATGACCCATGCTTCCGGAGCGTACTCTTTGATGGCCTCCGCGATTTCTACAAACATGGGAATGGTGCGCAGGGCGCGGATCATTCCGCCAGGGCCTGCGGTGTCGCCGACAGACTGGTAGATTCCGAGGCGTTCCGGCAGATGAACGTCACTTGCCATTTCATCAAAAGTGCCGGGCAGTATGGAGATTACGACGAAGTCACAGCCGGTCAGCGCTTCTCCGATGGTGCTGCAGGTAACGTAATCCCATTTTCCAGTGGTATCCTCTCTGGCAGTCAGCTTATTTCCGATGATTTCATTATTTTTGGCCGCAGCCTCATCGATGTCGTAAAGACGGATGGTTCCGCTTAAGGAATCGTCCATGGATAAGTCGGTCATGAAGGTCCAGGCCCAGCCTCTGGAGCCGCCGCCGATATAAGCGATGTTCAAATCACGGACTTTGTTGTTTTCGTATTTCATGGTAAAATCCTCCTTCTATGCATTTCCTGCTTTCGTGTCTCATTTCTTTCTATTGCTAATTATACAGCAGTATAGTATTATAAAGCTTATAGAATCGATGCTTTTTCTGGTATTTTCGTACTTTTGGCTACTGATTTTTAAAATGCAGAAAGCGTGAGGCAGAGGATGGAACAAACGGTATTTTCAGAGAAAATGGCGGGGCTCACCATTGATGAGGTGATCCGCGACTACGAATTTACGATGCAGACCAAACATTTTCATGACAGCTTTGAACTGTATTTTCTGCTGGAGGGAGAGAGGTACTACTTTATTGACCGGGAGACCTACCATGTAAAAAAGGGAATGGTGGTTCTGGTCAACCGTCAGCAGATTCATAAGACCAGTCTGGCGGGGAAATCGTATCACGACAGGATCCTTCTGCAGATCAGCCAGGAAGGCTTCAGCCCATTGCTGGAGCAGGCGGGTCTGGTTCCATTAACCAGGATGTTTGAGGAGAACTATGGCGTAACCGAGCTTCCGGAAAAGGTGTGGGAGCAGGTGAAGCTCCTGCTGTTTGAGATTCGGGATGAGTTAAGGGAAAAACAGGGGAAATACGATGGGATGGTAAAGCTGAAGCTGGCGGAGATTCTTCTGCTTATTTACCGCTGCCGCAGGAACCGGGTATTTTATAAGCAGGGCGGGGAGATTTCCACAGTGCAGACGGCCAGGCATCAGAAGGTTCATGAGGTGGCCGACTATCTGCTCCACCATTATGACACGGATGAATCGCTGGAGGACCTGGCGGAACGGTTCTTTATCAGCAAGTCGTATTTGAGCCGGATCTTTCGGGAGGTGACTGGTTTCTCTGTCAATGAGTACCGGAATATCACCCGGATCCGGAAGGCCAAGGAGCTGCTGGCGGGCAGTGAGTATTCGGTGACGGAGATTTCGGAGTTGTTGGGATTTGAGAGTGTGACGTATTTTGAACGGGTGTTTAAGAAATTGACGGATAAGACTCCGCTTAAATATAGAAGGATTTGCAGCGGGAATATGGAGGAGTAGCAGTAAGATTCATTGGAGTAAGGCAGGCAGGGGGGATTTCATTTCCCCGCCTCCCTGCCGTGATCCTGTAACCTCAGTTATTCATGATCTCCAGTCTTATAATCATCTCTGGCCCAGTTAGGTGCATGGATAGGGCCGGCTTTTGCATTGCCGTTTTTAGCAGCGCCCTGAATTTCGGGTACCTGGGCCTGCTTATTCTCAGGACGATTCATTTTATGATGATTTTCGGTTCCGTGATTATCCGCATCATAAGGATTGGGCCTTCTCATTCCTGCTTTTGCCATGATCATACCTCCTGTCTGCAGTAGTTTCTGTATCATTGGAAGAAAATATGCAGGGAACTTTTGCTGACAGAGGAATGGAACGGGAAAAACTGTTTGAAAAGACGGGGAGAAAAATAGAAAGCACCGGGAATCCCAGTAAATATAAGGAATCCCGGTGCTTTTTAACATCTTTTGATACTGCGGGTAACAGGACTTGAACCTGCACGGTCTCCCACCAGAACCTAAATCTGGCGCGTCTGCCAATTCCGCCATACCCGCTGACACCAATGGATGATACCATCTGAGGGCGGAAATGTCAAGAATTTATAATTAAGCTTTGTGAGCACCTTTGCGGATAATCGGATAGATTTCCAATGCCAGCAGTGAGAATACTACGATATATGCCAAATATGTCATATGTAACACCTCTCTTTCTTTGATACCATTATTATATACACGAGGAGGGAAAAGGGCAATCCGCATAGTATCTAAAAAATATTTAGGAAAATACCAGATTGAATACAGAATATACAAAAACTTTTAGGAGACCTAAAAGTTTTTTAGATGCCGCATATTGCGTTACACAGAGTGATAAAATAATGTCAAATAAAGACATTAAAATGGAAGCTTTACCCCACAAAAAAAGTCGTACTCGACGACTTTTTTGTTGTTCTTTACATACCATATCATTACTGAGACACCGGGGACTCGAACCCCGGACAACTTGATTAAAAGTCAAGTGCTCTACCACCTGAGCTAGTATCCCAAAGCTGGGCCAGCCAGATTCGAACTGGCGACTGCAGGAGTCAAAGTCCTGTGCCTTACCGCTTGGCGATAGCCCAATATCTAGGTCCTCGCGTATATGCTGAAAATTTTCGCACACCATTTTCGCATACCGCTTAACACTTTTACATAATACCATAAACTTTTCTAAAAATCAATATTCTTGCACAATTCAATTAAAATGGCTTAGCGGTATGGGTTTATGTTCTGGGTGTTCCTCCAAATAAGGGAAAGGGTTATGTTTTATCTGCTCTACTATATCCACTGGTATAGTCGGATATACCTCCGCGAACGGTATCGGTTTCCCAATAACACCTTCCGGCTTCTCCACTTTGATTTTGAGTTTTAGCAGAGATTTGTCTACACCTAATGTTTGAGCTAGTTTCTCTCGCTGTTCCTCAACTGTCTCCGTATGAACATCAAACCTACTATATGTGTTATTCTCCATAAAGAATTCCTCACCAAAAGCGTGGGTCTTCTCATCGTAACGCTTACAACGTATTTCATCTTCCGTTATATGTATATATGACTTTACACGGCGGTAAAATTGGTGCGGGTCTTCATGTGGTCTGGTAGCTGACATCTCTTTCCAAAAATTCTCTGGTGTATCTGTGGTGGTGATGATTAGCAATTTGCATTCTGTGAAATTTTTATCACGGAAACGACTGGAGCCGGGTCTGTCTTGGAAGTTATCAAGCACTCCTTGCCAATCCTCAAACTCAAACGTATCGCCTCTGACATCATCAAGGACAAAGGCGTCATAACCCTTATATGTTGCCAAAGGGTCTCTTTTTGACGCTGACCGTTTAAAACTATAACCACGTTCTTTTGCTATAGTCTCTGCATAGGTACTTTTCCCTGTGCCGCCTTTCCCATATATGTATACGACCTCCATGTTTCGGGTATTGTGCTGTTCCAATATGATTGACCTGTATTCCAGCGCATGTTTGATTGCACTATTAAACTTGTTATATTCTATTGGACTAATAAACTCATTTATATTATATTGCCGAATAGTCCCATTTGCTATAAGCTGCATAATCTCACTTTTACGTTTTTCAGATAGATTCTGCTTGGCGTTTTTCTTGTAGTCATTCAGCCACTCCACATAATCAAAATTGCTTATTACAAATTCTGGCTCATACTGAAATTTATCTTTCGCATTGGCATGGATAACATACAACAACATATCATCAAACTTCCCTGTTTTGCTAAATTCAAAGCAATTCTCGCCCAGTCCAAACCATGAAGCCACATCAGAAAGCCTACGTCCTCGGTTAAAACGCAATGCAACATGCCAGTGCTTATATTTTGTAGTTCCAGCAACACGAGTTGGGTCTCTCTGCTCGTCCTCCGGAGTATATATATCCCTATCGTGAAGGATATACGCATATTCAAGAATATGGTCTTTATGGGCAGCCAATATACTGTCTAGCGTTTCTTTTGGCAGGTACGCTATATCAGTAGTTAGTTCTAACAGCGTAGGTGCTTTAGGCTTACTTTTTCCTGCCATGAGAAATTGCCTCCGTCAATAAAATATTGATTTGCGCATTAGTGCTGATGCCCTGCCTTTTCGCTTCTGCCCTAATGTGTGCCAAGACTTGTTCATTGGCTCGAATTGTAATTGTTTGTTTCTTGTTCATGCTTGTTTACCTCCCATGATGTGCGGTGCTGGGGAATAAATTCCCAGCACACGCACTGTACGAATTGTTGATTGTCTTCATTAGTTAGAATGTGAGATTGCAAGCATATTGAATGCTAGTAAATTATAAAATTTTTATAAACAAACACAAATCATGTGTAGTCTGTGTAGTGGCTTCTGGCGGTGAGGACAAGCCCATCTCACCGCCCGTAATGTAATAAAGATATTGATTTTACTGGATTCTTTTGCATTTATTTTTAATCTGTGTAGCTGTGTAGGGCATTTATGAAAATCCGCTGAAACCAGAAACTGAATATTACACAAAAAAAGAAGCCGTTCCCGACCTCTCTTAATCTTCAACAAACATTACAATATCCTGTATCTTGCAACCAACAATATGGCATAGCTTCTCAGCCGTTAACATTGTGATATTTTCATTATGCTTTAAGTTATGAATTGTTCTTTTATCAATACCGGATTGAATCAATTTATACGTAGTTATACCTTTCGCTTCCATTGTAATCCATAACGGTTCATAGCTAATCATACGGTTCCCTCTTTTCTTTTTACTATACCGTGTAAAATTCTGCTTGAATATGGTGAATAATTTCAGTATAATAATGATGGAGGTGATGCAATGGAGGTCTTTGATTATTCGCACAACGTAAAAGATACGCTTTCAATTGATGCAGATTCATTGAATTCAAAAGAGGTAAGACGTGTAAATCATGCGATAGCCATTATTAAAGAAGAATCCAAAGAAGCCAGAGAGAAAAGTAGCCTTGAGTGGTTCCATGTTGCCATACTACCTATTTTACAGGATTTTGCCGACATGACAGCTTCTGTTTTACAACTTGAAGCAGATAATAAGACTATCGTAGTCGCAACAATAAAAAATCCTTTGGGTTTAGACATTACACAATCATGCAACTGTATGAAAATGTTATTTAGCCTTGCTAATCATATAGGTATAAATATTGATGATGGACAAGCAAGCCTATCATTCATTTTTGATTGTTCTGATTATGTTGGGTAACAAAAAAATTTATATACAAGGAGATCAAGAACATGAGGAAGGAATTTTTAACAGTAACTTTAACAACAGCTTTAACACTGGCAATGAGTGTACCAGCTTTTGCCGGTCAATGGCTATCAGACGCTAACGGTTGGTGGTATCAGAATGACGATGGGTCATATCCAGCCAACTCATGGCAATGGATTGACGGAAACAACGATGGAACGTCGGAGAGTTATTACTTCAATGAGCAAGGCTATTGCTTGATGAACACCACCACGCCAGACGGATATATTGTCAATCCTGCTGGTGCATGGATTATTGACGGAGTGGTTCAAACCAGAATATTAGAACAAGCCAATAATGCCCAGAATACCAATGCAGTAGCTGTGAATCTTTTGACGCTTAAGCCTGTTGCTGGTTCCCTGAACAAGTTTAACAATCTTAGGACAAATAAAGACGAATTGTGGAGTGAGGGATTCAAAGTTTCCTTTAGCAGTTACACTGTTGGTTCAAACGGATATGCTGAATTCTTGGCAGATGGTCAATATAGTACATTTACTGCCACCATAGCACTTCCTCATGATGTTGGAGAGTATGCAAGTGGAAGTCTCCAAGTTTATGGTGATGATGATAATTTGTTGTACACCTCTGATGAAATGGATTATAAATCAAGTGCCATAGACATAAGCGTTGATATAAGCGGTCAACAGTACATCAAATTAATAGGCGCTGGAAGCGGAAACGGACACACCTATCATGGCAGTACTTCTTTCCCAATTTTAATCAAAAATGCCCAATTCAAGTAATCATCTTCCAAAGAAAGCGTCCCTCGCGGGGCGCTTTCTTTATATGCTTAACGTATAAGTTCATCTTCAGTGTCTTTATAAAATTCATCTTCAAACCTATCCCGTACACGTTCAAACTCATCAGAATCATAGGAGGTTATAATCATTTTCATCCTCTCGTCAAAAGATATGGTGTGCGCTTTTTCATAAGCCTCATGATATTCCACATACACAGGTCGCATGATTTTAAGCATTTCCCGTGCATCATTTCCATCATCTATACACTGAAATATAATTTCATTATACTTCTCCCATTCATCTACAGGTATCTTAACAATGGGTTTTCCATGGCTAATACCTTTCTCGATATGTACAGGTAAGAGAGTGTAATTATCCATGTTTATGTCAAAAAGTATATGCCGCATCTTTTGTACTTCATCATACACCAGTGCATCAAACTTGTCTTTGTCAACCAAAATCATATTATCTTTCATATCGAACTCCTTTTATTGTTTTTATCTGCTACGCTCATTAAACCGCTCAACAGGCGGTATTGGTGTTTCCTCGCCTAAAGTGATTTTTATGGCACGGTTAATGTCTCCCACTAAAGCAGGTGTTTCTTTTATCCTTTCAGCAAGACTTAAAATCGAATTCTGTTTCAAATTCTGTAAGGATTCAATCTGCTTTCGCTGTTGCTCCAATTCTCTAGCCATCTTGCGAAACATATCATTTTCAAGGTGAACGTTCTTATTTGGCTGTTCATCATCAATCTGTAACCCATGCTCTCGCGCAATACAACGCAAAACCTCGCGTTCCTGCTTCTGCCAGCGCATCGTATTGCTGTCTCTCCGGCTCTTGCTCTTTCCGTATCCCATCTGTTCAAAGGCACGGTCGAGACTGTTTCTATACCGTTGTCCTTTTACAAAATAGGCGATTGGTATGAAGTCGATATGTATGTGCGGTGTAGCCTCGTCTCTATGCATTACAGCATTGAATACATAAAGTTGCGGATTCCGTTGCCGAAAGCCATTGATATACTCATGCAAAATTCTTTCAGCCTCTTGCGCGTTCTCTGTACCATAGCCCGAGCAATTCTTATCGCCGACTTGTGCCACCCACTCATAGTAGGGTTTTGGTGGGTGCTTGCTTTTACTCTGACAAAGTTTCTCTAAGTAGGAGCCGCTAAAACGTCTATCCTTACGAACCTTGCTATTATACTCCTCAAAAGCTTTCTTGAAGCACTTGTCATATGCCTGTTCAAGCGGCTCCCTTCGATAATAGATGTTGTTCTTAATTCGTTCTGCGTCCACATTCAAGGGAGTGAATGTTCGATTGTTATGACTCAAGTAGCCTTTGCCCTTCCTACCGCTAATTTTCATATTCCTAACCTCCGCATAAAATCTACCTTAGGTTCCGTTATCAGATAATGACATTCTGATAACTCACTATTAGTATGTCATTTCGCTATGCTCCATAACATACTACCGTTCGCTCTGCGAGGCTTTCCAACCCACAATAAATCGGCTCATTCAAGTCCACAAGTCCCACCCGTAAAAGCAGAAAAACGCAGTTTCCCGCTTACGCGGGGAAACTACGTTTCCCTACTTTTACTAGCTTATACCCACGAGACGGGCAGGCACCTCGGCGATGCTCCTCGCCCGTCCGCGCATAACATTGCTGGCTTCTCACTGTTGTACAATAGTAATCAACGAAAAATTGGCAGATGACCTCCCGCTATAGTTGCCTCCCGTTCGCTTTGTACTTTCAATGCCTCGTCTAACACATGGGAGTAAATATCCGCAGTGATGCTCTGTTTACTATGACCTGCTCGTTTTGAAACTTCAGCAAGCGGGCTTCCGTGCCTCAAGTAGTAGCTGATGCCGGTATGTCTTAAATCGTGCACCCGTATATGCTTATCGATTTTTGCCAATTTTAGTATCCGCTGATGAAGATGGGTTAATGCTGTCTTACTCATGGGTTGGAATAAATCGGCTTCACTGTGCCAGATATAACTGTTCAGCGCAAAATTCTTATACTGACACTCTGCATTGGCACGACGAGCTAAAAGCAATGCAACGGTTAATTCATTTAACAGTAGATTCCTATGAGATTCTTGTGTTTTGGTACGATTTGCTACTATCGTTTTACCCTCCACCGTCCTACTTATGGTTTTCCTTATCCGAAGCAAGTCATCGGATTCAACCCAATCCTCATAGGTCAAAGCCAGTGCCTCGCCGCTCCTCATATATGTAAGGATAAGAAATTCAAGCAAATCGGCATTTGGTTCGTAATCAGGGTTTTTGCTATCGTCCTCCCGGTATTCTTCCATTGCCGCCTCACAAGCTAAAAAATATCGCTCAATTTCCTCATCATTCATAATCTGGGCGACCTCAACCCTTTTGATGCCGCTTTCAAATTTAATACCATAAGCTGGGTTATGGAACGGGTTTCTCTCATAATAGTTGGAAAAAAAACCTGTCAACACATTATAAGCCTTTTTCTGCATAGCTTCACTGACACCCGCTTCAGCAAGTTCACGCATATAGTCAATAATATCTTCGTGCCTAACCTCCTGTGGTAGCATATCAGCAATTGTATATGGTTCTATCTGGTTTTTGAGAATGCGGTTCAGATATTCGATTGTTGACGGCTTGTTTTTCTTAATCACGGCAGTTCTATGATTGTAGGTTCGTATTGCGCTTGCAAGACTATCTTTCCCTGCCTCAACCAACAAACTCTTTTCCTTTGCAATCAACTTCGCCTCTAGCTTTTCCCTTGCCTCTTTGTTCGTCTTACCATAAGAAGCGGGTCTCCAACTTTTTCCATTCTTCATTTTGATGCTTGGAACGGTACAGTAACAACGCCTGCGGCCTTTGTCTCTGTCATAATAAAATTCTCCATGCTCCAACATACACGGCACCACCTTTCGCACACTTTTTCGCATACCTTAGTTCGATTTTAATGCTTTTTCTGCGAATATGCAATAGTAGCATCGAAAAAGAAAAAGCCTCAAACCACTAGTATTTCCAATGGTTTGAAGCTTATTTATTTTCGCATACTTACGTGAGAACTTTTCTGGGAACAGGAGTCAAAGTCCTGTGCCTTACCGCTTGGCGATGGCCCAATATCGGATGATAATTCCAGATAAAAAAAAATTCCCTATAAGGGAAAGGTGAGTAGAGGGATTCGAACCCTCGGCCTCCAGAGCCACAATCTGGCGCGATAACCAACTTCGCCATACCCACCATAAACAAATCGCACACATCGCTGGTTAATTGATGTGAAACGAGCCTGAAGGGATTTGAACCCCCGACCCACGGCTTAGAAGGCCGTTGCTCTATCCAACTGAGCTACAGACTCACAAGCGGGTGATGGGAATCGAACCCACGTATCTAGCTTGGAAGGCTAGTGTTCTACCATTGAACTACACCCGCAGATAAACATGAGAGATAGTAGTTAAAATAACAAATGTTATCTTTTTACTATCATCGGGGTGACAGGATTCGAACCTGCGACCTCCTGGTCCCAAACCAGGCGCTCTAGCCAAGCTGAGCCACACCCCGTAAACAGAATTTCTCTGTAATTTTTATCCACCGTCTCGCGACGCAAGAGTTATTATATACGATACTGCAAAACTTGTCAACCGTTATTTGAAAAAAATAAAAAAAAGTAGCAGTTCAGCCTTCACTTCCAGCTGCCGCTGCCCGGTCCGGTGCTTTCGTTTCCTGGACCTTTCCAGTTCCGGTTTCGGGCATAAGCATTTCTAAATGTGCAGGATTTTTCTAAAAGCCAGTGAAAATCCCCAAACTCGCTGCGCTCAGACAGGTAGGAATTTCCCCTGAACGAAAAATTCTGCGCATTAAGAAATGCTTATGCCCTGCAAAGTCACAGGAAAGCTCCAGGAAACGAAAGCGCCGGACCGGACAGCGGCAGCTGGAAGCTAAGACGGAACTGCTGCAAAATAAAAAATCCCCCCATAAATGGGAGGGGCCGGCAGTAACCATCGAGTTACTGCCGGCCGAGTATGAAAAATAAAAAGTCAATGTTAAAAGGGTGGGGTTCCTTTACACTATTTAGTATAGGAGAAAATTGTGTCATAAATTTGTCCGCACCATAAACATTTCATAAAAAAACTTAAAGAAATATGAGGAAATCTTGAAAAATGGGAGAAGAAATATAAAATCCGGCGGGAAGCCGCCAAAAGAGTGCCGAAACCGCCTGTTTATGGTATACTAGCCGGTAGAAGACATCGGTTGCGGACTGCGATCGAAGAGAGCCACAGATGATATCCATAGAACGGAATATCCATAGAAAGGAAAATCCCCATGCTTTATTATGAATTTTACGAATCCGCACTGGGTCCGCTCACCATAGGAGATACGGACGGCGCGGTGAGCAGTATCAGCTTCGGCAAAATCCCTCTGAAGGAGGGCGTTCAAAAGGAAACAGACTTAACGCTCCAAACCGCCAAAGAGATTGCGGAGTATCTGGCCGGCGAGCGCACGGCATTTGATCTGCCGTTGAGACCGGAGGGAACACCATTTCAGAAAAGAGTCTGGGAAGCGCTTCTGACCATTCCTTATGGGGAGACGAGAAGCTACAGGGACATTGCGGTCCTTGCCGGAAGCCCGAAAGGATTCCGGGCAGTGGGTATGGCCAACAACCGCAATCCCATCCCGATTCTGATTCCGTGCCACCGGGTAATCGGTGCGGATGGGAGCATGACCGGGTATGGGGGCGGACTTCCTATTAAGATAAAGCTGCTGGAAACAGAGCGGGGAGGAGAGTAACGTGCAGGAGAGTAACGTGCAGCTGCCATTGGTGAGTATAATCGTTCCAATTCACAATTCGGAGAAGACACTGAAGCGATGTGTTGACAGTATTTTAAAGCAGGATTACCGGGAGCTGGAGGTATTTCTGGTAGATGACGGAAGTGAAGACGGGAGTCTGGCAATATGCCGTGAGTACGCAAAGCAGGACGCCAGGATCAAAGTAATCCGCAAGGAGCAGTCCGGGGTATCCGACGCCCGCAATCTGGCAATGGACCAGGCAGAGGGGAAATACCTGCAGTTTGTGGACAGTGATGACTGGGTCACCCCGGATGCCACGAGGATGATGGTATCCGCGGCAGAGCATAGCTCCTGCGATATGGTCATCACCCATTTTTTCCGTGTCAACCATGATAAAATAAGAAGAAAAGGCCATATCAAGGAATACGAGGTTATGACCAGGGAAGGCTTTGCGGAGCACATGATGGAAAAACCGGCCAACTTTTACTATGGAGTCATGTGGAATAAACTGTACCGCCGGGACATTTTGAACACACATATGCTTCGATGCAGCCGGGAGCTGAACTGGTGTGAAGATTTTCTGTTCAACCTTCAGTACCTCTGTTACGCGGAGCGCATCTGTGCGCTGCCGTATCCCACCTACTATTACGTGAAGACGAAGAACAGCCTGGTGGCGAAGGAAGCCACGATGAAGAATACGATACAGACGAAAAAGTTTATATTTACCTATTATAAAGGACTTTATGAAAATATTGACCTCTACGAGGAAAATAAAGGAAAGATCAATCGATTCCTGATCTCCATCGCTTCGGACGGCCATTGAGAGGCCCGTTTTCCGGCCCCGCATGGCGCGGATTCCGGCCGGTAACAAAAGGAAAATTATGAGAACATGATAAACAGAACATAAAGTTTATTAAGAATTGTTTGTGATTCTTTCGGTTCTTTTAATACACTATACAAAAGAATCTGAACATGTTATAATCCTCTTCGTCGCAACAAGTTAAGACAGATTATGAGGAGAGATTATTATGAGAAAGAACAGCAGGATCATTACGCTGGCAGTGGCGGCAGCCGTTATGATGGCAGTAACTGCGTGCGGATCAAAAGATAAGACAGAGACAACCGCTTCCACAGAGGCAACGACAGAGGCAGTAACCACTACCGGGGCAGAGACGACAGCGTCAGAAGCTGAAAGTACAGAGGAAGAAGACCAGGCAGAAGAGGAAGAGATGGATGAGGCTGATGAGTCCTCAGAAGAGACTACCGCATCTGCAGCGGGCGAGATTGGTTCCGACGGTGTATTTAAGGCAGCCAACGGCAAGTTTGAGATCAAGGTTCCGGCCGGCTGGACCATCGATGAGGGAAGCGACGATGAATATGTGACCTTCCTTTCCGCAAGCGGTGACGACATGCTGGAAATCATGACGATCAGCGGCAGTTCCGCAGACTCTATCCGTGAGATTTATCCGGATACAGCGGAAGAATATAAGAATATGGTGAGCCGCGGCGATGACATGGCGATTCTTTCCTACGATGTGAAGACGAAAGATGACGGAAGCCAGACCTTCCAGTACTCCATGAAGTACACGAATCCTAACGATGGGATTCACTACCTTGCTGAATCCGGTTCTTATGACGCGGCAAAGCAGACCTACTCCTGTGCGACAGGAACGGTTATGTCAACTGATGAGGCCGTTTCCAAGCAGGTCGAAGAGGCAGTAAAATCATTTAAGATTAAATAATCCGGTTTTGACGGATTGGAACAAGTAAGAGAAAAGGGATATGACCCGGAGTGATGGGGTCATATCCCTTTTTCTTCTGCCGTAAGGCGGATCAGACTGCCGCCCAGAAGGGGGACATCCTCCTCCTGATGAGTACTGATAATCGCCAGCTTTCCGGCTGTCTTCTGTTTGACAAATTCGATGACCTTTCTTCGTGTGTCCTCATCCAGACCGGTAAACGGTTCATCCATGAGGACCGCGTCAAATGGCACCGCCAGCGCCCGGCAGACGGCAACACGCCGCTTCATTCCGCCGCTTAAGGTGGAGACCGGCCGGTAGATGGATTCTTCGGGGAGAAGTTTACATAAATCTTCCTTTACGGATTCCCGTATTTCCTTCGTTACCTTCGGGAAGACCATCAGCACATTATCGAGGGAAGAGAAAGATTCACACAGGCGGTTCTCCTGAAAGACCGCCGAGAGAAAAGCGCCCTCTGTCCCGGATACCGTTCCGCTGTCAGGCTGGTCGAGTCCAAGGAGAATCCGGAAGAAGGTGGTCTTTCCCGAGCCGGAAGTGCCCATGAGGCAGTATATGTCTCCGGTCCGGAAGGTCTGGCTGACCTGGCTGAAGACTTGTCGCCCGTCAAATGATTTTGAGAGATTCGTTACTGTAATTTCCATAGTGATTGGCTCACGCACCCCGCTTTCTTTTCGCTCTGTTCTGTCGTTCTGCCGCCTTTAGGAGCTCGATGAAGACCTTTTCAAACAGGCCGCTGATGACAATGATTACCAGAGTCCAGGCGAATAAATCCGCTGTGCTCAAATAAATTTTCGCCATGTAGAGTTTTTCACCGATGGAGTGGTCGGGCACACCGATGACTTCGGCCGCGATACCGGATTTAAAGCTCATGCCCAGACTGATATTGGCACCGCTTATGAGATAGGGAAGCAGGGCCGGCCAGTAAATGTAACGGAATTTCTTCCAGCCCGACATATGAAAGACCCTGGCCATCTCCAGAAGCTGGGGCTCCGCGCTGTGAAGCCCGGCGATGGTATTGATGTAGATCATGGGAAATACCACCAGAAACGCGATAAAGACCGACAGGTTTCTGGAACCGATCCAGATCAGCGCCAGAATGACGAAGGAAGCCACCGGCACCGATTTGACCAGAACCATGACGGGTTCCAGCAAATCCTTTAAGAATGGAAAACGGCAGGCGGCGCTTCCCGTCAGGATGCCGGCCAGGAACGCGCCAAAGAAGCCGGTGCTGATTTTGCCGAAGGTAAGGCCAATCGTCCTCCAGAATTCCGCCGTGGAGATCTGTGCAATCAGCGCCCCCGCAACCTCCGCGGGGCCGACCAGGATGATGGAATTGTGAACGGCAATGCTGATAAACTGCCAGAGCACCAGCCAGAAACAGATGATGCCGGCTTTTCGCCCCAGACCTGATGGTTTCATGGTGTGACCCTCCTCGCTTATTTTGTCTGAACTTAGCCGTACTGAATTTACCAGGCAGCTTACTGAAAAAATTCAGCGGCCGGAGACCGGCCGCCGGATATATACTTAACTATTCTTTGTTTATGGCATATAAAAGAAGTCTTTTGTAGGCAGTTCGCCGCCCACTGTGGTCGGGTCCATTTCATACAGAGCGGAAAGATATCCGTAGAGCATGTTTTTCATATCGCTTCCGTCAATATAGGTGATGCTGCAGTATGGAATCGCCTTTTCTGCCACCGGGGCCTTCTCGATGATGCCCGCGGCTGCTACGAGTTTGGCTGTCTCGGCTACGTTCTCATTGGCAAATGCGGCAGATGCTTTCTGTTCTTCCATAAATGTTTTGACTGCATCACTATGCTCTTCGAATAATTCGCCGCGGCAGATGGTTACGCCCGTTACGAGGCTTCCGCCGTCCTCACCGGATACGGCTTCCCATTCCCTGGTCAGATCGAGCACCATTTTGAGGGTGTCATTCTGGGCCATGGCCACTGTGACGAATGGCTGCGGAAGAAGTCCGATGGTATCCGGCTTTTCTTTTAAGAGAGCGGCAACCTCGGTCGGCTCTGATTTGTATTCGAGAGTGACGTCATCCGTGGTCATACCATTTGCCTTCAATAAGTACTGAAGTGCGTAATCCGGTGTCGTTCCCTTGCCGGTTAAGTAAACGGTTTTTCCTTTTAAATCCGCGATGGATTTGATGGAGTCATCGGACGATACTACGTACAGAACTCCCAGAGTATTGATATTTAAAACATTAACGCCGTGGTTGGTCTTGTTGAAAATGATGGAGGCCATGTTGGAAGGCACCAGAGCGATATCGAGATCTCCGCTCACGATCTTTCCCAGCAGTTCATCGGCTGCGGTCACCATGGTGAATTCATAGGAACCTTTTGCCTCGCCCTTTGACGCCTGATCCATCAGCTTGACCAGTCCCATAGAGGTAGGCCCTTTTAAGGAACCGACGCGAAGCGTAAAGTCAGAAGACGCAGCGCCGGCGCTTTCCGTCTCCGCTTCCGTTTCAGGAGCTGTTGTGGTTTCTTCTTCAGCTGTCTCGGCAGCAGCCTCTGTGGCGGCCGCTGTTGTGGTTTCCGCTGCTGTCTCACTGCCGTTCTTTGCACAGCCGATAAGAGTCGCCGCCGTCATGGCAAGGGCCATGAGTACAGGTAATACTTTTTTCATAATTATCATCCTCGCTTTCTGTCCGTTTCAATAACCCGGCGGCATAGTCACTTGACTATGAAATAAAAAAACCACACCAAAAAAGGCATGGGGAATCCCGCGATCGATGATTTCTCCTCGCCTTCTCCGTCAGGTAATCCTTTCGGGTTAGAACGAACAATTCCAGTATACCATTACCTGGCAGGTTTTGTCAAAATGTTACTGGTTTCCATTTTACCTGTTCAGATCTATTATAAATTGTGATATACTGTAATTACTTATACTTATATCTCAGAAAGGAAATGAAGGAGGATAAAGACAAGATGAACGAAGTATATGAGAAACTGCAGGGCTGTTTAAAGAGTGTGCGGGAAAAGACAGATTTTAAGCCGGAAATTGCACTGGTTTTAGGCTCCGGTCTGGGAGAATACGCGGAGGAGATTGAGGTTGCCGCGGCCATTGATTACAAAGATATCGAAGGGTTTCCGGTGTCTACGGTGCCGGGACACAAGGGCAGGTTTATCTTCGGCTATGTAAACGGCGTTCCGGTTGTGATCATGCAGGGCCGCGTTCACTTCTATGAGGGGTATCCGATGAGCGATGTGGTACTTCCCGCACGGCTCATGGGACTTATGGGGGCGAAGATCCTGTTTCTGACCAACGCTTCCGGTGGAATTAACAGCACATTCCATGCGGGCGATTTCATGCTGATTCGTGACCATATCGTCTCCTTTGTGCCGTCACCGCTGATCGGTGCCAACATCGACGAGCTGGGGCCGAGATTCCCTGACATGAGCGATATCTACAGAAGAGAGCTGCGTGACATCATAAAAGAGACGGCGAAGGAAGAGGGCATTGAGTTAAAAGAGGGCGTGTATTTACAGCTTACCGGCCCCAGCTATGAATCCCCTTCCGAGGTATCCATGTGCAGGACGCTGGGAGCGGATGCGGTCGGTATGAGCACGGCCTGTGAGGCTGTGGCGGCAAACCATATGGGAATGGCTGTCTGCGGTATTTCCTGCATCACCAACATGGCGTGCGGCATCAGCAAGGAGCCTTTGAGCCATACCGAGGTCCAGGAGACCGCAGACCGTGTGGCGCCGCTGTTCAAGCGCCTGATTACTGCCTCTGTCACAAAGCTGGCAGGCAGATAGAGCAACAGAAAGGGGAGTATTGATCTTATGGATAAGAAACTGTCAGAGCGGATTCTGGCCTCCGCCGGAGCGAAGAAGGCGTCTCTGGTACTGAAGCATGGAACCGTTGTAAATGTATTTACCGCCGGACTGGAACAGGCAGATATCGCCATCGAGGACGGCTGTATCGTGGGACTGGGGGATTATGAAGGGGTAACGGAAATAGATTTAAAGGGGGCAGTCGTCTGTCCCAGCCTGATAGACGGCCACATACATCTGGAGAGCTCTATGGTGGCACCGGGAGAATTTGAGCGCACTGTCATTCCTCACGGCACCCAGGCCGTCATCACCGATCCCCATGAGATCGCCAATGTGGCGGGCACCCAGGGAATCCAGTTTATGATGGAGCGGACGGAGGGGCTGACGCTGGATGTCTTCTTTATGCTCCCATCCTGTGTGCCGGCTACCGGTCTGGATGAGTCTGGAGCCGTGTTAACCGCAGATAAGCTGGAACCATTTTATAAAGAAGAGCGTGTACTGGGCCTTGCGGAGCTGATGAATTCCTACGGCACCACGAGGGCGGACCGTGGGATTCTCGACAAGCTTTCGGGCGCTCTCGACAGGAATAAGCTGGTGGACGGCCACGCTCCCGGCCTTTCCGGCAAGGAACTGAACGCCTACGTGACAGCCGGTGTGAAATCGGATCACGAGTGTTCCGATGCTTCCGAAGCGATCGAGAAGCTGAGCCGTGGCCAATGGATCATGATCCGGGAGGGCACGGCTGCGAGGAACCTGGAGGCGCTGATTCCGCTGTTTCAGGAGCCATATTACCATCGGTGCATGCTGGTGACGGACGACAAGCATCCGGGCGATTTACTCCGCCTCGGCCATATTGATTATATCATACGGAGAGCCATAAGCCTTGGCGCCGACCCGGTTCACGCCGTGATTATGGGTTCCTATAACGCGGCTCAGTATTTCGGGTTAAAGGACAGGGGAGCGGTAGCGCCGGGATACAAGGCGAATCTTATCGTAGTGTCGGATCTTGAGAATTTCCGTGTGGAGCAGGTATATAAAAATGGAAAGCTGGTAGCGGAAAATGGTTCTATGAAAGAAGGAATCCTGGCTGCGGAGATAAAGCACATAGACACGCCCGTAAGGGTCGGAGATTCCTTCCATTTAAAGGAGATCGTGCCGGAGCAGCTCCATATAGAAAAAAAGAGTGATCAGGTGCGGGTATTATGTTTAACGCCAGGCGAGCTGACCACCACGGAACGTCTGGTATCATGGACTGAAAAAGAGGGATACGCCCCAGGCGTGGACGTGGACCAGGACATTGTAAAAATGGCAGTCTTTGAGCGCCACCACGACACCGGCCACATTGGGCTGGGCTTCCTGGGCGGCTACGGACTGAAAAACGGTGCGGTAGCGACCAGCATTGCCCACGATTCCCATAATTTAATCATTGCAGGAACCAACGATGCCGACATGGTTCTGGCCGGAAACACGGTACGAAAGAACCGCGGAGGCCTGGCGGTAGTCGTGGATGGAAAAGTCCTGGGCGAACTGGCCCTGCCCATTGCCGGATTAATGAGTGAAGAGGCGGCAGAAGTCGTAGATGAAAAGCTTGAAAAGCTAAAAGAAGAAGCCGGGAAACTGGGAATTTCGAATTCGATCGACCCGTTTATGACACTGGCATTCGCCAGTCTGCCGGTAATTCCGAAGCTGAGGTTAAACACATATGGACTGATAGATGCAGAAAAGCAGGAGATCGTGGATGTCATGGTTAAATGTATGTGAAAAAGTACAGCACAGATGAAGTTTTCTGATTGATAATAATATGTCAATGTGAGATAATGTACGCAAAGGGCAGAGCCAGGCAGATACACCCGAAGCCGGCGCGGAATATGAAAAGCCGTTTTTGCCTTTCATATTCCGCGCCGGCTTCGGGTGTATCTGTATGGCGAGCGAAGCGACCCTGGAATGCCGGAGGCATTTCAGGGCTCTGCCCGCACCCCCGCCACTATGAGCGACCATTCAAACTAAGTATTTTATTTAAACCACCACCACACCCATCATCACCACCACCACAACCAAACACAAGATATTGGAGGGAGATTTTCATGAGAGTTACAATCTGTATAGGAAGCGCATGTCATTTAAAAGGTTCCAGAGAAATCATCGCCCAGCTCCAGCAGTTGGTAAAGGAGAATCATTTAGAAAGCAAAGTAGACTTAAATGGTTCCTTCTGCAGCGGAAACTGTGTCAACGGGGTTTGTGTAACCGTAGACGGCCAATTATTCTCTTTAAAACCAGAAGACACAAAGGAGTTTTTCGATAAAGAAATCGTAGGGAGGCTGTAATCATGGCGATTATTGATTTCAAGGCTACGAAATGCAAGCACTGTTACAAATGTGTCCGCAACTGTGAAGTCAAGGCGATCATGATTAAAGATGAGCGGGCCGAGATTATGCCGGACAAATGCATTTTATGCGGAAAATGCATGCAGGTCTGTCCACAGTCAGCGAAAACGCTGGTAAGCGATTTAAACACTGTAAAAGGTTACATAGCGAATCACATCCCAACCGTCGTATCCATCGCCCCATCCTATATGGGATTATTAAAATACAAGACCATCGGCCAGATTAATGCAGCCCTTCGTAAGCTGGGCTTTGCAGATGTCCGGGAGACGTCGGAGGGCGCAGCCATGGTGACGGCTGAATACGCACGGCTTCTGGAAGAGGGGGAGATGGAAACGATCATCACCACCTGCTGTCCGAGTGTCAATGACTTAATTGAAATCTATTATCCACAGCTGGTTCCCTACATGGCGCCGGTGGTCTCGCCGATGATTGCCCACGGCAAGATGCTGAAGGAAGAGCTGGGACCGAATGTAAAGGTCGTATTCTTAGGCCCGTGCATCGCCAAGAAGAAAGAAGCGGGCGATGTCCGCCACGATTCCTGTATCGACGCCGTCTTAAACTTCAACGATATCAACCGCTGGCTTAACGAGGAAGAAATCACCATCGAGGACTGTGAAGACATTCCGTTCCGCCATCTGGATCCCAAGGTCAACCGCCTCTATCCGGTCACCAACGGAGTCGTGAATTCCGTTCTTGCCACAGAGGAGAAGAAGGACGGCTATCGGAAATTCTACGTTCACGGTGCCAGGAACTGTATCGATCTATGCGAAAGCATGGTGCGCGGTGAGATAAAAGGCTGTTTCATCGAGATGAACATGTGCTCCGGCGGCTGTATCAAGGGGCCTACCGTAGAGGATGAGAGCATATCCAGATTCAAGGTGAAGCTGGATATGGAAGAGACTATTGAAAAAGATCCTGCAATAAAGAGCGAGGTTGAGGAAATCGTCAATAAGATCTCCTTCCAGAAGATATTCATGGACCGTTCTCCGAGAGAACCGATGCCGACAGAGGCCCAGATCCAGGAGATCCTTAAGAAGACGGGGAAGACGAAACCGGAGGACGAGTTAAACTGCGGCGCCTGCGGTTATTCCACCTGCCGGGAGAAGGCCATCGCCGTATTCCAGAAGAAAGCCGAACTGGGGATGTGCATTCCGTTTATGCATGAAAAGGCCGAATCCTTATCAAATTTGGTGATGGAGACATCTCCGAATATCGTTCTGATCGTGGATAAGGACATGAAGGTTCTGGAGTATTCTGCGGTTGGAGAGAAGTATTTCGGGAAGACGAGGCAGGAAGCCTTAAATATGTATTTGTATGAATTCATCGATCCGTCGGATTTCCAGTGGGTCTACGATTCCCATCAGAATATTCATGGAAAAAAGGTGACCTATAGCGAATATAATTTCTCCATGCTCCAGAATATCGTTTATATTGAAAAAGAGGACGTGGTGCTCGCCACATTTATCGATATCACGAAGGAAGAGGAGCTGGCGAAGCAGGAGTATGAAAAGAAGCTGGAGACCATCGATCTGGCGCAGCGGGTAATCCATAAGCAGATGATGGTAGCCCAGGAAATTGCCGGTCTGCTGGGTGAAACGACAGCGGAAACAAAGACCACGCTTACAAAGCTCTGCCGGTCCCTGCTGGATGAAGGAAGTGAAAGCGAGGTCAAGTGATGGGAGTAACAGTAGACGTTGCATACAAAAGCCTGAATAAGTTCAACGAGGTCCTGTGCGGCGATAAGGTGGAACTGCTCCAGACGGAGAATTCCAACATCATGATTCTCGCCGACGGCATGGGAAGCGGAGTCAAGGCTAATATTCTGGCGACCCTGACCTCGAAGATATTGGGAACCATGTTTTTAAACGGCGCGACTCTGGAGGAATGCGTGGAGACGATCGTGGAGACGCTCCCGGTCTGCCAGGTGCGGCAGGTGGCATATTCCACCTTCAGTATCCTGCAGGTATTCCATAACGGAGACGCCTATCTGGTAGAATTTGACAATCCGAGCTGTATCTTTATCCGCGCCGGAGAACTGGTTCCGATTCCCCAGAATATCCGTGTGATTCAGAACAAGAAGATCAACGAGTACCGTTTCCGGGTAAAAAAAGGAGATGCCTTAGTTCTGATGAGCGACGGCACCATCCACGCCGGAGTGGGGCAGCTTCTAAACTTTGGCTGGCTCTGGGAAGACATCGCCGCCTATGCGCTGAAACAGTACCGGATCACGATCTCTGCGATCCGTCTGGCTACGGCGCTCAGCCGGGCCTGCGACGAACTGTACCAGTTCCGTCCGGGGGATGACACGACGGTGGCTGTCATGCGTATCATTGACAGGAAGCCGGTGCATCTGATGACGGGACCCGCCAGGAACCCGGAGGATGACACCGCTATGGTGGCCGATTTCATGTCGGGAGATGAATTTACCAAGCGTGTGGTCTGCGGCGGCACCAGTGCCAATATCGTGGCCAGAACCACGAAGAAGAGCCTGGACGTCTCGCTGGATTACAATGATCCCGATATTCCGCCGATCGCCTACATTGATGGCATTGAGCTTGTCACGGAAGGCGTTCTCACCTTAAACCGCGTTCTCCAGCTGTTGAGGCGTTATGTAAAGAACGAGGCGGTCACAGAAGAATTTTTCCTGGAGCTGGATAAACCAAACGGTGCGTCCATGGTGGCGAAGATGCTGATCGAGGACTGTACGGAACTGAAGCTGTACGTTGGAAAAGCCATCAACAGCGCATATCAGAACCCCGGTCTTCCATTTGACCTCGGTATCCGCCAGAATCTGGTGGAGCAGTTAAAACACACGGTGGAAGAGATGGGGAAAAAAGTTACGGTAACTTATTATTAATGAAATTTGCTATAGATATCCATTCTGCTTCCGGCAGATGGAAGTTACGAGGAGGAAAATTATGGTAACAAACGATGCAACATTACTTCGCATAAAACATCAGGTATTGTACGAGGTGGCGAAAATGGCGTGGGAAGGCCGTCTGGAGCAGCACAGGGAAGAGATTCCCTACAAGATGCTTCCGGGTCCGAAAGCACAGTTCCGCTGCTGTATCTACAGGGAACGTGAGATCATCAGAGAACGTGTTCGCCTTGCAGAGGGCTTATGCCCCAGTGGAAAAGATACGAAGAACATTGTACAGGTTATCAGCTCCGCCTGTGAGGGATGTCCCATTGCCCGCTACGTCGTAACCGACAACTGCCAGAAGTGTATGGGAAAGGCATGTCAGAATTCCTGTAACTTCGGAGCCATTTCCATGGGCCATGACCGTGCCTATATCGATCCTGAGAAATGTAAGGAGTGCGGCAAATGTTCCCAGGCATGTCCATATAACGCAATTGCAGACCTGACCCGTCCGTGTAAGAGAAGCTGTCCGGTGGACGCCATCACCATGGATGAGGACGGTATCGTTGTAATCGACGAGAGCAAATGCATCCAGTGCGGCGCCTGTATCCACAGCTGTCCGTTCGGAGCGATCGGTTCCAAGACATTCCTGGTGGATGTCATCAACTTGATCAAGGCAGGCAAGAAGGTAGTTGCCATGGTGGCGCCGGCAACAGAAGGCCAGTATGGACCGGAGATTACCATGGCCAGCTGGAGGACTGCGCTTAAGAAGATCGGTTTTGCAGACATGGTGGAGGTGGCCCTGGGCGGCGATTTAACCGCGGCTGCGGAAGCGGCAGAGTGGGCGGAGGCATATAAAGAGGGCAAGAAGATGACGACTTCCTGCTGTCCGGCATTTGTCAACATGATCAAGCAGCACTATCCGATGCTGCTCGACAACATGTCAACGACCGTATCCCCGATGTGCGCCGTATCCAGAATGTTAAAGGAAGAGGATCCGGAGACCATCACCGTCTTCATCGGGCCGTGTATCGCAAAGAAGAGCGAGACTCTGGATTTAAATATTAAAGACAACGCGGACTATGCCATGACGCTGGGCGAGGCTCACGCCATGATGGTGGCAAAGGGCGTGGATTTAGAGCCGGAAGAGAATACACTTCAGCAGGGCTCTGTATTCGGAAAGCGTTTCGGTAACGGCGGCGGCGTGACGGCAGCAGTTCTGGAATGCTTGAAGGAGACCGGTGAAAATGCCGATATCAACGTCATGAAGTGTAACGGAGCCGCAGAATGCAAGAAGGCCCTGATGCTGCTTAAGATCGGCAAGCTGCCCGATGATTTCGTGGAAGGCATGGTCTGTGTCGGCGGCTGCGTCGGCGGCCCCAGCAAGCACAAGAGCGAGACCGAAGCCAAGAAAGCCAGGGATTTACTGATCGGCCAGGCGGATAAGAGAGAAGTTCATGAGAACTTAAAGATGCAGGGCGCAGAGCAGGTGGCAATGCACCGGCATTAGGGTGTTAGGGACGAATCGTGAAATAGAGATGATAATGAATTAGAGAAGACAATAAATCAGAGAATGAAGAAATGGAAGCCCCGGCGGATGAGCGAATCAGACCGGGGGTTCCATTTTTATTTTGATTGTATTTCTATACGACGTGTAGTAAAATAAACATAAAATAAGAGTACCTGGAGAGTCGCCTTATCACTGTAAGGAGGCTGGTACGTAAGGAAAAAGAAGAAACAAAAGGCAAGGGTGTTTAACACATCAAAGCAGAACATTAGTCTTCATGTTTGCCATTATTATGAAGAGGGCGAATTGGAACAATCAGGAACTGTCAAGGATTCCTTGACAGTTCAGAATGAAGGAACACGCAAGGTTAAGAGAACAGTAAGATATGATAACCTGGATGTTATCATATCAGTCGGTTACAGAGTGAAATCATTGCGTGGCACGCAGTTTAGAAAATGGGCCGATCAAGTAACCACAGGTAGTGATACCAGATACCATAAATGGGAAGGGATTGCAGTTGGATAGAAATGTAAATGTAATAACAGATTTGAAAGGAAATAAAATTGTACTGATAAATGATATTATCTTTAAGGGAAAACGCAATGTGAATTGGAAAGATGTTGAGCAATATCTTAGACAATATGTTGGCGAGTTTTATGCGATTACGGATACAAAGAAGATTGTTTTCATTGGTTCAGACTTGCCGGATGAATATTCTAATTCTAACTATACGCATAAATTAAAGGGGGCAAGTGCAAAAGCAAAGGCCAATGCAGCACAGGGCTTACCAGAAATGATAGGAATTGCAACTGGAAAACAGTATGAAGAAAATCGGAAGAATAAACACAGCCAAGACGCAAAATATGGCTGGTATCGTTATGAATCCCGTTTCGCATTACCTGTTTTTGATGAAAATAGGGAGGTTGAAAGGTATAATGTGTTTCATGTTTTGATGCTTATGAGATACGCAAAAGACGGAAAACTTTATTTATATGATATTATAGCAATAAAAAAAGAAACGAGTAACCTTTTCCAGTCCGAAGACCTTACTCAGTAAAAGAACCCATTTCCTTTAATTATTATGATAAAGACTGTAATTGAATTTGTCAAGAGGAATTTTTGTTTTTGGCGAATTATGGTAACAGTTCAGCCGCGTTTCCGGCTGCCGCGGTCCGTCACGGTGCTTTCGTTTCCCGGGCTTTTCCAGTGACTTTGCAGGGTGCAGGGACGGACAGGAGCCGTTGGTCTTATGGATCATTTCTTTCCATTATCTCACAATCACATAAATCAAATACACCAGATACATCGCCAGCATGAAAGTCCCTTCCATACGGCTGATGCGGTTCCGGCTGCGGCAGAGGATCCATGTAATGGCGCTGGCAATGATTAAGAATCCTATGTCATAAACCGAGAACGGGTTGACAAGGAGCGGGTGGATCGCGGCGGAGGCGCCGAGAACCATTAAAATATTAAAGATATTGGAGCCGATGACATTTCCCAGGGCGAGGCCATTCTCGCCTTTGCGGGAGGCGACGATGGAGGTGACGAGCTCGGGGAGAGAGGTGCCCAGGGCGACGATGGTCAGTCCGATCAGGTTCTGGCTTAAACCGAAAGACGCGGCAATGGCGCTGGCATTTTCCACGACTAAGTCACCGCCCCAGACGATGGCGGCCAGTCCGCCCACGATGTAGACGGCGCAGCGCAGCGGGGGAAGTGTTTTGACCTCCTCGGTGGTGACGATCCGGTTGACCAGGGCGTCGCGGACGGTCAGCCCGACAAATGCCACAAACAGGACCAGAAGGAGGATGCCATCCACGCGGCCGACGGTCTGATCGAATAAGATCATTGCGAACAGGACAACCGCCACAGCCGCCGAGGCCGCATAGTCCCAACGAAGCTTGACGGCAAACGGGCGGATCGCACCGCAGGCTCCCAGTACGACCAGGAGATTAAACAGGTTGGAACCGATCACATTGCCAACCGCGATATCATTATTTCCTGCGATGGAAGCGGATATGCTGACCGATAATTCCGGCGCGCTGGTTCCAAATGCCACGATGGTGAGTCCAATGATGATGCTGGGAATGCGCAGTGCTCTGGCGACAGAGGAACTGGCCTCCACAAAGTAATCGGCTCCCTTGATCAGCAGCAGGAAACCCAGGATCAGAAATACGTACATCATAAATAATTTCCCTCTTTCTTTTGTTAAGTGCTCTTGTTAAAAAGGAAGAAGGCCGAAAAAAAGCGAGACTTTTATTGCACGATAAATTAAAATCATGCAATAAAAGTCTCGCTTTTTATATGTGCACCGGTTTCCGGCAAAATGTTGTTCCAGGTGGAACAGATCTTTCGCGGAAACGGGAATGTCGGCTACACAGGACACGGATTAACGTGCAAGCTACTCCCTTTTACCGGGTATTAGTATATCCAGTTTTCGGGGAAAAGTCAAGCGACTTTTCATGCAGCAGCTTCTGCAGCTCCTCCGATATTCTTCCCAGCACGGCGATGACTTCTGTAACGTTCTCCTCCCGGTTCTCGGAAAACGCGTAATAGGCGCCGTAGATCTGATAACTCAGGATGAGATTTTTCACCGGATCATCCTGGTATTCCGGATGGCGTTCATAAATCAGCCTTTTTAAGCTGGATTCGATCTTCTGGATCAGACGTCCGCTCCGGCTGCCAGAAAACAGCGTCTGGATCAGGGCGTCCCTGGAAAGATAGGCCAGAAAAAGCTCCTGGGTGAACGCGCCGGGATTCTCCACCATGTATTCCGGATGAGCCAGAGAATTGATGATGGAGGTCACGATCTCCGTTTCCAGGGAATCGGATAAATCATAGATGTCCGCATAGTGGAAATAGAAGGTTGACTTGTTGATCTGCGCCTTTTCACAGAGCTCCTTAACCGTGATCTTCTCCAGCGGCTTTCCAGAGCGAAGAGCGATAAAGGCGTTGACGATACTCTGGCGTGTTTTCTCTATTCTTAAGTCCATACCTGTTACACTCCTTTCCGACGATTTTACGAAACCGTCGTATATCCGACGGTTTTGCAAATACGGTGATGGATAAAATAAAAAAGATTTTCTATAATCAATTATAGTAGGAAATCGGACGGTTGTCTATTTTCTTTGTGATCAGGGATTAATTTTTTACAGGAGGAAACGGGATGGACTATTACGGCTTTTATACGGGGAAAGAATTTACTGCCTATGAGTATCTGGGGGCGCATATTCAGGAAAATGGAACAGTATTCCGCACCTTTGCCCCCAACGCCGCGCGGATATCTGTGATCGGTGAATTTAACGGGTGGCAGGAGACTCCTATGGACAAGGTGTACGACGGTAACTTCTGGGAATGCTTTGTGCCTGCGGCTGAGGCGGGGATGATGTATAAATACAGAATCCATAAACGGGATGGCTCTTTTATCGATCACTGTGATCCCTATGGTTTTCAGATGGAATTAAGACCTCATTCGGCTTCGCTGATCAGCCGGTTGGGAGACTATGCATTCAGAGATTCAAAGTGGAAAAAGAAACACAGAAACGGTTTGGACAAGCCGCTCAATATCTACGAAATGCATGCAGGCTCCTGGCGGAGAAAAGAGGGGGCAGAAGGGGAGAATGCCTGGTATTCTTATACGGAGCTGGCAGAGCTTCTGATTCCGTATTTAAAAGAGAACGGATACAATTACGTGGAGCTGATGCCGCTGTCGGAGCATCCCTCCGATGAGTCCTGGGGGTATCAGAACACGGGATTTTACAGCCCCACCTCCAGGTATGGAACGCCCGCGGATTTGAAGAAATTCATCGATCTCTGCCACGGGCAGGAGATTGGTGTGATCATGGACTTTGTGCCGGTCCATTTCGCTGTGGATGATTATGCGCTTTGGAATTATGACGGGACGGCTCTCTATGAATATCCCCACAGCGACGTGGGACGGAGTGAGTGGGGAAGCTGCAATTTTATGCACTCCCGTGGGGAAGTCAGGAGCTTTCTCCAGTCGGCGGCGAACTACTGGCTGGAAGAGTTCCATTTTGACGGCCTGCGTATGGATGCGGTGAGTAATCTGATCTACTGGCAGGGAGATACCGCCCGCGGGGAGAACCGAAACGGTATTGGATTTCTGCAGGAGATGAACCGGGGATTGAAGAATCTGCATCCGGAGGCTCTCTTAATCGCAGAAGACTCATCCACCTACCCGGGGGTGACGAAGGCCGTGACAGACGGAGGTCTCGGTTTCGACTACAAGTGGGATATGGGCTGGATGAATGATACGCTGTCGTATTTTCAGGCGCCGCCGGCGGAACGGAAGCAGAGATACCACCAGCTTACGTTTTCCATGCAGTATTTTTATAAGGAACACTACCTGCTTCCGTTATCTCATGACGAGGTGGTCCACGGGAAAGCGACAATCCTGCAGAAAATGTATGGAGATTATGAGGGGAAATTCCCACAGGCCCGGGCGCTTTACCTCTATATGTTTGCCCACCCGGGGAAGAAGCTGAACTTCATGGGCAATGAATTCGGACAGCTTCGCGAATGGGATGAAAAACGGCAGCAGGACTGGGAGATCTTAAGATATCCGGTCCATGACGCATTTCACCGTTTTATGATGGATTTAAACAAATTGTATTCAGAGAATCCGGCTCTGTATGAGATGGACTACGACCCGGAAGGATTCCGTTGGCTGGACTGCCATCAGGAGGAACGGCTGATCTATGCGTTCGAACGACGGAGCGGGAAGCAGCGCATTGCGGCAGTTTTCAATTTCTCAGATGAGGTACAGGAGGGATATGTTCTGGAGGTCAAAGAGGGAACAGGTCTGTCCCTGCTGATTTCCAGTGAGATGGAGATTCGGGAAAAACAAAAAATTCCGCTTAAGGAAGGCAAAACGGTGATCTCTTTGCCTCCATATTCCGGCAGGTATTATCTCGTGGAGAAATAACAAAAATAGAACCCCCCCGCCGTTCCGGTGCACATAGGTGCATACCGAAACGGCGGGGGTTTTGACTACGATGCTGTATTACAATTCATCTGTGAGATTAAGCGCCTTTTTCATCGCTTCCAGTTCCTCATCTACCCGCGATTTTGACTGGTCGCCGTATAACGCATCCAGTTCCGCGGCTGTGCTGCCTCTTCCGGTCAGCTCTTCTTTGGCTTCCGCTTCATGAAGCAGCCGGTTGGCCTTTTCTTCCATGCGGTCAAACTGGCTCATCAATCCCGCGGCGGTGCTCACAGATTTCATCTGTACTTCTCCGGCCTGATTCTTTACCCTGGCTGTGCGTACCGTGTTTTTCATGGCTTCGGCGCGGGCCTTCGTCTTTTCCAAGCCTGCTGTCAGCTTCCGGTAGTCTTCCTCGGCCTTATCCGCCTGTACTTTGACGGTTACGTAACTCTGCATCAGAGTCGGCCTTAAGTCTTCCTGCTCCTGCTTTAATGTGATAGCCTGTCTGGCTTTCTCCTCATTGCCATCCCGCAGGGCGCGCTCTGCGTAGGTGCCGTATTTCTTGATCTCCGCGTCGCAGGCGTCCACCTTTGCCTTTGCTTCCCTGGCAGAAGCCATGACTGAGGCAGTGCTTCCTAAAAGATCCTTGATGGCGTCCTCATACTTCCTTACCATCTGGTCGGCCATCTTCTCCGGATCCTCGGCCTTGCTTAAGAGTTCATCGATGTTTGCTGATACGATATCCTTAATTCTTCCAAACACATCTAATCCCATATATGCTCGCTCCTTTTTAACTCCGGCAGCTAAGGACTGCGATTAAGGGCCTGTGAGCCTAATTCCGCTTATCCAGAACTGCTTCTACAATCTCCGCATTGGAAATCTCCTGTTCCATGTTGCGCTGGCCGTCTTCCTGGCCTCCGCCGTTAATATTAATATTCGTAGTGGTCTTGCCCAGCACATCCGCGTCGATGATCTCCTTGAAATCGATGCCTGTGGTCTCCCTGACGGTCTCGATCGTCTTGGCAAGGACGGAACCTACATTGCCTGCCAGACTTCCAACGCCGCCTTCTCCGGTGCCGCTGTCGATCACGGTGATCTTCTCGATTCTGGAGAGCGGTTCTGCGATCTTGCCTGCCATCTCCGGAAGGATGCCTACGATCATCTCTGTTATGGCTGCTGTATTGTACTTATTGTAAGCCTCAGCCTTCTTTTCCATACCTTCGGCTTCCGCTAACAGGGCGGCCTTGATACCTTCTGCCTCAGCCAGCTTCTTTGCGCGGATACCTTCCGCCTCAGCCAGCTGCTTTGCACGGATACCTTCTGCTTCGGCCAGCTGTTTGGCTCTGGTGGCAGCGGCTTCCGCCTCTGCCTTCATGCGGATCGCAGCGGCCTCTGCCTCTGCTTTTTTCGTCTCGGCGATCGCGTTCGTCTCGGCGGTGGCAAGACCTCTCATTCTCGTTGCCTCGGCTTCCGCGTCGGCCTGTTTCTTAAGGGTCTGGGCGGAGGCGTCGGCTTCCGCTACTTTCTTATATTTTTCAGAATCGGCAATCTGAGCCTGTTTTTCTCTCTCAGCAATAGCCGGCTGTACAACCGTGGCCTGCAGGGAGGCTTTGGCTGTCTCTGCCTGGCGCTCCGCCAGCTCGCGGTTCTTTACTTCCTTGGAGATCTCTACCTGTACGGCGGCCTGCTCGATATCTTTCTGGCGCTCCTGACGCAGAAGCTCTGCATCCATCTGTGTCTGAATGACATCCTTCTGGGTAATGTTCTTCTGGATGTCGTAAGCCACGTCGGCCTGGGCCTTCGAGGTCTGGATTTCCTTCTGGTAGGCCTGTTCCTTGATTAACTTTTCCTTGTTGGCGGCACTGATCTCCGCCTCGGTTGCCAGCTTCGCCTGCTCACCGTCTCTGCGGGCCTCGCTGACTTTGATCTGACGCTCGCGCTCTGCCTCAGCCTGCGCAATGTCTGCTTCTTTCTTCTTCTCGGCGATCTGCTTCACACCCAGGGACTTGATGTAGCCGTTTTCGTCCGTCACATCCTTGATGGTGAAAGACATGATCTCGAGACCCATGGTGGACAGCTCGGTGGCCGCCGCTTCCTGTACGGAGTTGGCGAATTTCTCACGGTTGCTGTACAGTTCTTCTACAGAAAGTGTGGATACTACCTCACGCAGCTTGCCTTCCAGGATCTGACGGGCAATCTCTTCCATGTTGAGTTTAACTTCCTTGATGTCCTTGCCGTTGAAACGCTCGATTGCCTTTAAGATGCTGGTGGTGTCGTTCTTAACCTTCAGTACGACGGTGCTGACTACGTTGATCGGTACTTTCTGGGAGGACATACTGTCTTCCGTCGTAATCTCCAGGCTGGAGGCGCTAAGCGATATGTAATCGATTCGATTGATGACGGGAATTACGATACCGCCACCGCCGGTAATTACCTTTTTCTTGATGCCGGTTACGACGCCCGCCTTATCCTGTGGAACACGTTTCCACCAGGACATGATCACCATTATAATCAAAATGACTGCGGCCACAATAATGATGATTGGAATTAGCTTGTTGATTAGTTCGCTCATTTTCGTTCTCCTTTTCTCGCCTTTTCTTTTCCCGGTTACGCCCACGCGCAGTTATGAAACCGCGGACATGAGGTTACGGAAAGCGAAGTGATGTGATGGTAAAGTTTATGTATAAAGACCGGTAGAAATCACCTCAGCCTCTATTCATCATCCATACTGCCGTACCCGGCAAACTCGTCTTTGGGACGAACCACGGCGATCTCGCCGTCAAATTCAACCAGCTTTACCACGGTGTTCTGCTTTAAGACCTCCGATGCGTCCGTGCTCCGGCACACGAAGGTGGTGGCAATGCCCTTGATATTATCGAACTCTACTGTTCCCAGGCCGCCTGCTAAAACCGTATTGATGATCTTTCCATCACACAGATAAAGCTCCTCACGATTCATAGCCTCATTTTCCACCCGTTTTAACCTCCTTATGACCATCTGTACCGCCATCGCAGCCGCATAGCCGATTACGATGGCTGGAATCAGGCTGTTAAACAAAAGTCCCATGCCGCCGAATGTGATGAGCCCGGTACAGATACTCACTCCCGAGATCGGCAGGAAATTCAAGTCAATATCAAAATCAAAATTAAGAAATGCCTCCAGCGCTCCGGATACATTTTCCAGAAATTCACCCAGAACAGACAGCGAGAGCAGTAAAAAACCGATAACCATACAAATGATGTAGATATCCCTCATGGCGTCCCCCTCCGCGGCTGTTTTAAGGCTCCGTGCCTCTGCCAGCCAGCTTCTGTAACGATATCTATTATACCATTTTTCGGTAAAACATACTATCTATCAATTCATACAAATTTCTTAAATTAGTTGAACAAAAATGATATTAATCCGTTGTAGAAAGAATTTAGAAAGCAGTAAAGGAGACGGTTTTAAGATAAAGGACTGCATGGAGAAAATAGAGTTTCAATAAAAAAGCATTGCCATGAGAATTGGGTTCATGGCAATGCTTTTTGCTGTACTGGGAAATCTTACATTCCGGCGAATTTGTTTTTAACCTTGGCAATCTTTTCCTGTGGTGCCTGCTCCATCGGATACCAGCCCTTGGCGGACATCTTCTTGTAAATATCATCCTGCATGCAGAGACTGTCGTTTAATGCACAGTCAAATGTCTGATGAACATTAGCTGTCGATGACTCGATCGTTCCGTGCAGGTATAAGTCACACACTCCCTTGGTGGTAAGGAGTAAGTTTTCCATAATACACTTGTCGTCCATGTTTGCGCCTCCTTACACTAAATTAATGAAATTATCAAAAATCTGCTGATGCTTCTGGGAAATCTGTTCCACACAGGTCTTTAATTCCTGATCCTGTAAATTCGTGATTGCTTCCTGACACTGTGTCTTCAAAAACTTCTCATGACCTAATGCGTCTTCAATATACGTTAATTCCTTTGGACTCATATTATCACCTCCACATTTAGTATGTGAGTTTCTGCTCAATTCATTCCGGCAATTGATTCCTTTTGCGAAGGTGGAATAATTTTCCTGTAAAAAATCATGGTGAGCACAGTGGCTGCCGTCCATCCGAACGGCCATGCCATCCAGATTCCGGTGCTGCCAAAGTGAGGCGTCAGCAGGCAGGCGAACAGAATACGCAGGATCAGATCGGGGATGGTGGCAATGACAAAATATACCATGGCTCCGGAGCCGCGCAGAATACCGTCGGTCATCAGCTTGATCGAGATCATGAAATAGAGGGGCGATACGATTTTTAAAAACATTACACCGGCGTTTATGGCCTCCTGACTGCTGGAATCCAGAAACAGCCCCATGATCTGTCTGCTGAACAGGAAATAGAGAGCCACAAACGGCACGGAGGCGATCAGGGAGAGACGGACGCCTTCCCGGAAACCGGAACTGATCCGGCCGCCCTTGCCTGCGCCCAGATTCTGGGCCGTAAAGCCGGACAGACAGCTTCCCAGGGACATGAAGGAGGTGATGGCAAAGGTATTCAGTTTGATGGCCGCGGAGTAGCCTGCAATGATGGCGGAGCCATAGTGGTTGACGATGACCTGGACGAATAGATTCCCCACGGAAAGCACGCTCTGCTGCATAATGCTGGGAACTGCGATTGCCGCGATCTGCTTAAAGAGTCCCAAGTCAAACATGGCGGCTTTTTCGGTTCCGGCCATATTTTTCAGGCGTGAACCGAGGGTTACCACAGCCAGGATACAGGAGACGCCCTGAGCGAGAAACGTGGCCCAGGCGACACCGGCGACGCCCATGTGAAAGCCGGCGACGAACCAGATGTCGAGCACGATATTGCCCAGTGAGGAGCCGATTAAGAACCAAAGGGGCGTTTTTGAGTCTCCAAATGCAGTGAAAATTCCGGTGCAGACGTTATAAAGGATCAGGAACAGCAGTCCGAAGGTGTAGATGCGCAGATACAGGGCGCCGTCGGAGAAGACATTGTCAGGCGTCTTGATCCATCTCATCATGGGAGCGCAGAAGATGATCCCGTAGGCGGTCAGAAGGAGGCTTAAAGCGACGCAGGATATGAAGGCCGTATGGATGGCTGTCTTCATTCTGCGGAAGTCCCTGGCGCCGAAGAGGCGGGATACGACTACCGACGCGCCTAAATTGCTTCCGGTGGCGAAGGCCATGAAGATAACTGTGATCGGATAGGAGGCGCCCACGGCAGCCAGCGCGTCTTCACCGGCGAAGCGTCCGGCGATCATGCTGTCCGCGATATTGTAAAACTGCTGAAACATGACGCTTACCAGCATCGGCAGCAGGAAACGCCACAGGGTTTTTCGTGGAAGTCCCACGGTTAAATCGGTTGTCATACGGTATCCTCCGGAAAAAATAGTCTAAAGAAGAGTATAGCAGGAGTAGGAAGGGAAGGCAATCGGGAAAATTGGTGATAATTTATATTGTGAAAAAATTATTAATCTTTTACAATGATGGATATACGAACAAATTATAAGAATGGAGGCAGCCATATGAGACGTGTGATCGACGCCCCGTCCACCTACATACAGGGACCGGGAGAGATAAAGAAGCTGGCGGAGCATTACAGGAGCATTGGGGAGGGCGAAGTACTGCTGATTATGGACCGGTTTGTCCATGACGTTTACCGGGATGCGGCAGCAGAGAGCTTTGAGAAGGAGGAGATATCCTGGAAGGAAGAGGTGTTCACCGGCGAGTGCTGTGAGTCGGAGATTACGAGACTGGCCGGACTGGCGGAGAACTGCGGCGCCGTATTCGGGATCGGGGGCGGCAAGGTGCAGGATACGGCAAAGGCAGCAGGCCATTATTCCGGAAAGCCTGTGATTCTGGTGCCGACTGCGGTTTCCACAGATGCACCGTGCAGCAGAATCGCCGTTCTCTACCGGGAGGACGGTACCTTTGACCGTTATCTTTCGTTAAAGAGGAACCCTGATCTGATTATTCTGGACACGGAGATCATCGCCCACGCTCCGGTGCGGCTGTTTACGGCGGGGATGGGAGATGCCATTTCCACGTATTATGAGGCTTTTGCATGCCGGAGAAACGGCGCGGTGACGAGGGCCGGCGGCAGCGTGTCCATCGCGGCGGAGGCTTTGGCGAAGGCGTGTCTCGATACAGTCCTCGCATATGGGGAACAGGCCAGAAAAGATGTGGAGAACCGGCTCTGTACGGAAGCTGTGGAAAATATTGTGGAAGCCAATACGTATTTAAGCGGAATCGGCTTCGAGAGCGGGGGACTGGCCTGCGCGCATGCGCTTCACAACGGCCTGGCCCTTCTTCCGGAGCTGTCTTCCGTAATGCACGGAGAAAAGGTGGCGTTCTGTACACTGGTGCAGATGGTGCTGGAGGGCCGGCCAGAGGAGGAGATCAGTAAGATTCGCGGCTTCTGCCGGAAGGTAGGGCTTCCGGTCTCGCTGGAAGACATGCATGCGGGAGAAATCCCGGAACACCGTCTGTTCGAGGCCGCGGCCAGAAGCTGCTCACCGGAAGAGACGATGAGAAACATTGGCAGGGACGTGGAGCCGGAGGAAGTGGTGAGGGTGATGAAGCGTCTATCAAAATGATCCGTAGTTAAACATTTTATATGGAATAGAAAAGAGGTCTCCTACAGCAAAACGTCAGGAGACCTCTGATTTCTGTTATTTTTTCCCGCTCCAGCAATAGGTGCAGAGCTTGCAGGGAGAAATACCGATGGATGCCTGTAAATCATCCAGCCTGTGGTAACGGAGCGTGGTAAAATTCAGTTTCTTTCTGATTTCTTCCACCATCTCCTGGTAGTTCCTGCTGTCGGGATCCGCATAATCGGCCAGCACTTCGTCGGAGACGTTGTCCCCCTCACGGTCGCGGATGATTCTGCGGGTAATCAGATCCAGCTCCGAGTTGGAACGGGAGAAGTTTAAGTAAGGACAGCCAAACATGAGAGGCGGGCAGGCCGGACGAATATGGACCTCTTTCGCACCGCTCTGATATAAGAACTCAGTAGTCTCACCCAGCTGTGTGCCGCGGACGATGGAATCGTCGATCAGCAGCATACTCTTGCCGCGGATCAGGGCATCTACAGGGATCAGCTTCATCTTAGCAATCAGATTCCGTTCTCCCTGATTCTGAGGCATAAAGGAACGGGGCCATGTAGGCGTATATTTGATAAAGGGTCTTGCAAACGGGATGCCGGATTCATTGGCATATCCAATGGCGTGAGCGATTCCGGAATCCGGAACACCGGCCACCATGTCTGCTTTTACATCATCCCGGCGGGCCAGAAGCTTTCCGCACTCATAGCGCATATTTTCGACGTTGATGCCTTCATAGGAGGAAGTCGGATAGCCGTAGTAAACCCATAAGAAGGAACAGATCTTCATCTCTTCCCTGGCTGGAACCAGGCTTTCCATGCCTTCCGGCGTCAAAAAGACGATCTCTCCCGGGCCCAGCTCATAGTAGTCAGAGTAGCCCAGATTGATGTAGGCAAAGCTTTCGAAAGAGGCGCAGAATGCGTCTTCCTTTTTACCTATCACGATAGGGGTGCGTCCCATACGGTCTCTTGCCGCGTAGATTCCCTCCGGGGTCAGGATCAGTATGGTCATGGAGCCGTCGATCCGCTCCTGGGCGTACTGAAGGCCCTCTGTGATGCTGGCTTTCTGATTGATCAGGGCCGCCACCAGTTCTGTCGAATTGATCCTGCCGCCGCTCATCTCCATAAAATGAATATGGCCGTTCTCATAGGCCGACCGGATTAAATCGTCCTGATTATTGATTTTACCTACTGTGGTGATGGCGAAACTGCCGAGATGGGACTGAATTAAGAGCGGCTGCGGCTCATTGTCGGATATGCATCCGATACCGGAAGTGCCTTCCAGCTCGTCCAAGTCCCCGTCAAATTTTGTACGGAAAGGAGTGTTTTCGATATTATGAATGGCACGGGAGAAGCCCCGTGGCCCGTATACGGCCATACCGCCGCGTTTGGTTCCCAGATGGGAGTGGTAATCCACTCCGAAAAATACGTCGAGTGTACAACTCTTTTTAGATACGACACCAAATATTCCGCCCATAAAATTCCCTCTTCTATGTGATTAAGTCGTGTGATCTTGTGAAAATCAATCCGGACGGTCTGACAAATCAGCCGTCCAAGACAATTCTAACACATATGAGGAGATGGAAACAATGGATTTACCCATTAAATATTCTTATGAAGTTTTAGAAGTAGCAGTGGGGACGCCCCAGGACCTGCGGAGAGTCTGAAGGCGGCAAGGGCTGTGTACTGGCTCCGGGAAGGGAAGAGCGCCAGATGTAATCTGGTAAAAAACAGACCGTCTCTTTGGCCTTCTTTAGTTGGGCAAAGGGACGGTCTGGGTTAAGACACTATAAATTAAACTTCATTGATTTTTCGCTTTACATAAGTCGTGTGAAGCAGGTGGTGCGCTTTTTCGCTGCCTGGTTTGCCGAGGTAGGTCTCGTAGAGCTCCTTGATTGCAGGATTCTCGTGGGACTTACGGATGGTTTTGGCTGCGTCTTCATCGTATAATACTTTGGCGCGCAGGGCTCTGATGTCTACGGTGTTGCGGACGGAGCCTGGCTGCTGGGGCTGGCCGCCGCCGTTTACACAGCCGCCAGGACATCCCATGATCTCGATGAAGTGGTAGTCTGCCTCACCGGATTTTACTCTGTTTAAGAGCTCTCTGGCATTGCCGAGGCCGGAGGCGACAGCAACCTTGACATCCATGCCGGCTACGTTGTAGGTGGCTTCCTTGATGCCTTCGGTGCCGCGTACGTCGGTAAAGTCAAGCTTCTGTAATTCCTCGCCGGTCAGGGTCTCGACAGCCGTTCTCAAGGCTGCTTCCATAACTCCTCCGGTTGCGCCGAAGATGACAGCCGCGCCGGTACCAAGGCCTAACGGAGCGTCGAATTCTTCATCCGGAAGCTCGTTGAAGCGGATACCGAATTTCTTGATCATTCTGGCGAGCTCTCTCGTCGTCATGGAGTAGTCTACATCCGGGCAGCCGTTGGCATCCTGGTTGTCTCTGCCGATCTCGAACTTCTTCGCGGTACATGGCATAACGCTGACAGATACGATATCTTCCGGCTTTAAGCCCATCTTTTCCGCATAGTAGGATTTGGCGATAGCGCCGAACATCTGCTGCGGGGACTTGCAGGAGGATAAGTTCTCCGTCATATCCGGGAAATAGTGCTCGCAGTATTTGATCCATCCTGGTGAACAGGAGGTGATCATCGGCAGCGTGCCGCCGTTCTGAACTCTCTCAATAAATTCATGCGCTTCTTCCATAATCGTTAAGTCGGCGCTGAAGTTGGTGTCGAATACTTTGTCGAAGCCGATTCTTCTTAACGCAGCAGCCATCTTGCCTTCTACGTTCGTTCCGATCGGATAGCCGAATTCCTCGCCCAGTCCCGCACGAACTGCCGGAGCTGTCTGTACGATGACGTGTTTGGAAGGATCTGCGATAGCGGCGGCTACGTCGTCGATGCAGGTCTTCTCATAGAGAGCGCCTGTCGGGCAGACTGCGATACACTGGCCGCAGGATACGCAGCTGGTCTCGCCCAGGCCCATATCGAATGCGGAACCGATGATGGTGGCGAAACCACGCTCATTGGCGCCGATGACGCCGATTCCCTGTACCTTTTCACAGGTAGCGGAACAGCGGCGGCAGAGGATACATTTGCTATTGTCACGGACCATGTGGGCCGCACTCTCATCGATACAGGACGGAGTCTTCTCTCCATCGTAGTAATCGCTGTCTTCCACGCCCAGCTCCTTACATAAGGTCTGCAGCTCGCAGTTTCCGCTGCGGACACAGGATAAACAGGAACGGTTGTGGTTGGATAAAATCAGCTGAAGCGTCTTTTTTCTGTATTCTACGAGGTCAGGCGTGTTGGTCCATACCTCAAGGCCCGGATTGATCGGGTAAACACAGGCCGCAGCCAGCTTGCCGCCGTTGATCTTAACTGTACACATACGGCAGGCGGCAATTTCATTAAGATCTTTTAAATAACATAAAGTTGGTATCTCAACATGGGCGAGTCTTGCTGCTTCCAGAATGGTGGAGCCTTCTGGAGCGCTGACTTCCATGCCGTTGATTTTAATTGTAATATTCTCCATGATACGTTCTCCCTCCATTATTTCTTGTAGATAGCGCCAAACTTACACTTCTCCATACAAGCGCCGCACTTGATACACTTATCGCCATCGATAACATGCGGATTCTTGACGGAACCGGTAATTGCGTTGGCAGGACAGTTCCTTGCACAGAGCGTACAGCCCTTACACTTCTCAGGATCGATATGATAGGAGAGAAGAGCCTTACAAACGCCTGCAGGACAGGTCTTATCTACAATATGGGCTACGTATTCATCGCGGAAGTACTGTAATGTGGAAAGTACCGGGTTCGGTGCTGTCTGCCCAAGTGCGCAGGCCGAGTTGGCCTTTATGTAGTAACATAATTCTTCCAGCTTGTCGAGGTCAGCCATGGTAGCCTGGCCCTTGGTGATCTTCTCTAAGATCTCCAGCATACGCTTCGTACCGATCCGGCACGGGGTACACTTACCGCAGGATTCCTCAACCGTGAACTCTAAGAAGAACTTGGCGATGTCGACCATACAGTCGTCTTCGTCCATAACGATCAGACCGCCGGAACCCATCATGGAGCCGATGGCAACCAGGTTGTCGTAGTCGATCGGAATATCAAAATGCTCTGCCGGGATACATCCGCCGGATGGTCCGCCGGTCTGAGCCGCTTTAAACTTCTTGCCGCCTGGGATTCCGCCGCCGATCTCTTCGATGATCTCGCGCAGTGTGGTTCCCATCGGAACTTCTACAAGGCCGGTATTATGGATCTTGCCGCCGAGAGCGAATACTTTCGTTCCCTTGGACTTCTCGGTTCCCATGGAGGAGAACCACTCCGGTCCGTTTAAGATGATCTGAGGAATGTTCGCCCAGGTCTCTACGTTATTTAAAATGGTTGGCTTGCCAAATAAACCCTTCTGTGCCGGGAACGGAGGACGCGGGCGCGGTTCGCCTCGGTTGCCTTCGATGGATACCATAAGGGCAGTCTCCTCACCACAGACGAAGGCGCCTGCGCCGAGTCTTAAATCGATATTGAAGGAGAAGCCTGAGCCGAAGATATCGTCGCCCAGGAGTTCCATCTCTCTGGCCTGGTCAATGGCGATCTTCAGACGCTGTACGGCGATCGGGTACTCTGCACGAACGTAGATGTAACCCTGGGAAGCGCCGATGGCGTAGCCTGCGATGGTCATGGCCTCCAGTACTGCGTGAGGATCACCTTCCAGAACGGAACGGTCCATGAACGCGCCGGGGTCGCCCTCGTCGGCGTTACAACAGACATACTTCTGGTCTGCATCGTTGCCCTTAGCCAGCTTCCACTTGAGTCCGGTCGGGAAACCGGCGCCGCCGCGGCCTCTCAAACCGCTGTCCAGCAGAACCTGGATTACGTCGTCCGGAGTCATCTCGGTTAAAACCTTGCCGAGGGCCTGATATCCGCCTGTACCAATGTACTCTTCGATGACTTCCGGGTTGATGACGCCACAGTTGCGCAGTGCGATTCTGTGCTGCTTCTTATAGAAATCGGTGTCTCCTAAGGACTTGACGCCGGATGGCGTAACCGTCTCATCATAGAGAAGTCTCTGTACAGGACGTCCCTTTAATAAGTGTTCTTCTACGATCTCAGGAATGTCCTCCTCCTTGACCATGGCGTAGAAGGTTGCATCCGGGTAAACGATCATAATCGGGCCAAGGGCACAGAGTCCATGGCAGCCTGTCTGAACGACGGAAACCTCCTCATCCAGTCCCTGCTTCTTTAATTCTTCTCTTAATGCTACCATAATCTGCTGGCTTCCGGAGGAAGTACATCCCGTTCCGCCGCAAACTAATACATGTGAACGATACATCTTGTTTCCTCCTTATTTAATGTCAGCTGAACCCAGCGTGTAATTTTCCAGAATATGACCGCCGATCAGATGCTCTTTGTATACTTCTTCCGCTTTCTCGGCGTTCATCTTGATATAAGTTACTTTTTCTTTACCAGGCTCGAGAATCTCGACGATGGGCTCATACTGGCATAAGCCGATGCAGCCTGTCTGTGTAACGGAAAAACGGTCTGTCATGTTATTTTCCTGAACGAGTGTGGAAAGTTTATTAAGAACAGGTCTTGCGCCGCTGGCGATTCCGCAGGTTGCCATACCAACCAGTACACGGGTGCGTGCGTGGTCTTCTTCGCGCATGCTGACCTGACTCTGCATTTTCTCTCGGATTGCTTTTAATTCTTCAAGAGTCTTCATGTTATTCCTCCAATTCCGGCCGGTCTAAATGACCGCGCCACCATCTGTTTCAAGTTTGTTTTCTGCCAGATATTCCTTGATATAGGCGGATACCTCTGGAGTGTCAAAGGGGATATCCCCTAAAATTTCCCGAAACTCTCTGGTATCCAGTACAAATGACGCATCGTTATAGCGGTATGTATAGAGAAAATCCGTATCCGGATGGCATGTAATGAGCGTCTCTATCGTTCCGTTCATATCTCCAAGCGGCATCCGGTCAATATGGGAAAGACCAAAAACTGCGGTGACCGTGGTTCCCACACCGGGAGTTGAGTCGATGGTAAAGCTTCCGCCGGTGCTCTCTGCAGCATACTTAAAAAAGGGAATGCCAAGGCCTACCTTTCTCGTCTTTCTGGTCGTAAAAAATGGATCCGTCACATGAGCTGCCTGCTCCTCTGTCATGCCGCATCCATCATCCGCTATGGTGATAGTCAGCAGGTCAGAAGCAGTGTCGACGGCTGCGGTGATAGCGACAAGCGCTGCACCCGCTCTCGTGGAATTTTCCGCTACATCCAATACATTTAAAGAAATTTCTGTCATCATGGGATTTTAACTATTCATATTTGGCAAGAATGCCAGGGACGTCATCGGGTGTCAGTCTGCCGTAAACTTCGCCGTTGATCATCATGACCGGAGCGAGTCCGCATGCGCCTACGCATCGGCAGGAGTCAAGGGAAAATTTACCATCGGGAGTGCATTCTCCGTTGGTAATGCCAAGAAGCTCAACCAGCTTATTGTAAATCTCGCCGGAGCCCTTGACGTAACAGGCTGTACCAAGACAGACAGAAACCTGATATTTACCCTTTGGCTGGAGGGCAAACTGGGCATAGAAGGTAGCAACACCGTATATTTTCTCAAGCGGTATGCCCGTTTCATCAGATATCATGGTCTGTACTTCAATTGGAAGATAACCATAAATGTCCTGTGCCTTCTGCATGATCGGCATCAGGGCGCCTTTCGTGCCTTTAAGCTCGGAAATCACTTCTTTTAAAGCGGCTTCCTGCTCCTTTGTCCCGCTAAACAGGACACCTTGTTTTTTGCAAGCCATTTTATAACCTCCTTAAATTGTTGCTTATGCAATGTATCTAACATTCTACCATGATATTGAGAAAAAATCCATAGGTTCGGAGAGATTCGACAAAAAAATAACGATATATATAGGTAAAAATATACTGATTTCGCAATTAAATACATAGAAAAGTAGTAGGATATAGCAAATCGCTGTAATCCGGCTCCTTTCGGCATCGGCAGGCAGGCCGCACACGGACTAGTTTTTTGTACAATTTTAACAGATAGAGAGCTGAAATATTCTATAAATAAAAGAAATTATATAAAAGGCTTTCCTTTCCTTCGAAAAATTACTATAATCTACTTATGAATTGAAAAAGAATATCATAGCTGAAGTGATAAAACCATCAAAAAGGAGAGTGTATGTATGACTGCTAGAGATGTAAAGGATATTCTGGGCGCCAGGGTGCTGGTCGGTGAGGATCATTTGGAGGTGGAAGTGCGGAGTGCCTGCGGTTCCGACATGATGAGTGATGTGCTGGCATTTTCCAAGGATCATTCTGTGCTGCTTACAGGGCTCTGTAATCCGCAGGTGATCCGTACCGCGGAGATGCTGGATATTGTCTGTCTTGTTTTTGTCAGAGGGAAAAAGCCCGATGATGCCATGCTGGAAATGGCGAGGGAGCGAAACTTAATTGTGATGGCCACCGGCCACCGGATGTTCTCGGCCTGTGGAATGCTTTATTCAGCGGGGCTTCATGGAGGTGCGATCTGATGGATGATGTTATCACTCTGAACTATCACATATCGCCGGATGACTTCACCAGGGCAGGTGAGGCGAGCAGCGATGTGAAGGGAAAGCTAAAGCAGATGGGCGTGAGCCCTGACGCAGTGAGAAAGGTTGCTATTGCCATGTATGAAGGGGAGATCAACATGGTGATTCATGCAAAGGGCGGGGAGATTACGGTTAACATAACACCGGAAGAGATCGAGATGATCCTGGCAGACGTGGGCCCCGGAATCCCTGATGTAGAGCTGGCCATGCAGGCCGGATATTCCACGGCTCCGGACGAAGTGCGCTCTTTGGGCTTCGGAGCAGGCATGGGCCTCCCCAATATGAAGAAGTATTCGGATGTGCTGGAGGTTGACACAACGCTGGGAGTGGGTACAACCGTCCGGATGGTGGTGAAGATAGTATAATCTGGGGGTGAGAAGGTGGATAAATTTTATCATTCAGTCAGGCTGGATGCGGACCTGTGCATGGGATGCATTAACTGCATCAAACGGTGTCCGACCCAGGCGATCAGGGTGAGAAACGGGAAGGCGCAGATCAACAGCAAATTCTGCATTGACTGCGGCGAGTGCATCAGAGTATGCCCCCATCATGCGAAGCATGCGACGTATGACAAGCTGGATGTGCTGAAACAGTACGAGTACACGGTGGCGCTGCCGGCGCCGTCCTTATACAGCCAGTTTAACAATTTAGACGATGTGAATATCGTGTTGAATGCCCTGCTGATGATGGGCTTTCACGATGTCTTTGAGGTGAGCGCGGCTGCCGAGCTGGTCTCGGAGGCCACCAGAGAATACTTAAGTGAGAATCCCGACCGGCTTCCGGCCATCAGCACGGCATGTCCTTCGGTGGTGCGGCTGATTCGGGTCCGGTTCCCGAACCTGATTCCGAATCTCCTCCCGCTTAATCCCCCTGTGGAGGTGGCGGCGATTCTGGCGGCAGAGAAGGCCATGAAGGAGACCGGACTTCCAAGAGAGAAGATCGGTATCATTTTCATATCCCCGTGTCCTTCCAAGGTGACGTATGTGAAGTCTCCTCTGGGGACGGATCACAGCGAGGTGGACCGGGTGCTGGCCATCAAGGAGGTCTATCCGCAGTTGCTGTCCTGCATGAAGGCGGTGGGAGACGACCCGCCGGAGATCGGGACGTCCGGAAAGATCGGCATCAGCTGGGGACGGAGCGGGGGGGAGGCCAGCGGCCTCTTCACGGAAGAGTATCTGGCCGCCGACGGGATCGAGAATGTCATCCGGGTGCTGGAGGACATGGAGGATCAAAAGTTTACGAACTTGAAATTTGTGGAGTTAAACGCATGCAACGGCGGATGCGTCGGCGGCGTGCTGACCGTGGAGAACCCATATGTGGCAGAAGTCAAGCTGAAAAGACTCCGGAAATACATGCCGGTGGCGAGAAGCCATATCGAGGGCAACGCCGAGGAACTGGTCAAATGGACGAAGGATGTCCAGTACGAGCCGGTATTTAACCTGGGAAACACCATGATGGAGAGCTTTGCGAGGCTCAATCAGGTGGAGCGGCTGTGCAAGAAGCTCCCGGGCCTGGACTGCGGCTCCTGCGGGGCGCCTACGTGTAAGGCGCTGGCCGAGGATATCGTGCGCGGGGAGGCAGTGGAGTCCGACTGCGTATACTATCTGCGGGAGAATTTACATAAGCTGTCCGAGGAGGTATCCATCCTGGCAGATGACATTGCCGCGGGCAATGCGGAGGGCTATGAGATGCTGAAGGTGATGACGGAGTACATCCAGAGGATTTCGGACGAGATGTCGCTGCTTGACAGCCGGGATGAGAAGGAGAAAGACCAGGAATAGGGAAGGAGCAGAAAATAGTATGACGGTTCAGGAGTTGATAGACAGCGGTATCTTCGGTGTCGTGAATGCCGGAGAGGGGCTGGAACGGGAAATCACAAAACCGTTCTGCTGTGACTTACTCAGTATTGCCATGGGGCGCGCGCCTTTTGGATGCGCCTGGGTGACGGTGATGGGCAATATGAATACACTGGCGGTTGCCTCTCTGGCAGACGCGGCCTGTGTGATCATGGCGGAAGGGGCCGTGCTCGACGATGCGGCCAGAAAGAAAGCGGTCGATCAGGAGATTACGGTACTGAAGACGGAAGAACCTATATTTGAGGCGGCACTCGCCGTCTGGAATAAGCTTCAGGCTGGGGCGCATGAAGAGCCTTAGCTACGATCTGCATATCCATTCCTGTTTATCACCGTGCGGGGATGACGATATGACCCCGGGCAATATTGTCGGGATGGCGGCCATAAAGGGGCTGGATGTGATCGCGGTAACGGATCATAATTCCTGTAAAAACTGCCCGGCTGTTCTGCATTTTGCCGAGGAATACGGCGTTCTGGCCATTCCCGGGATGGAGATCAATACCTCGGAGGAGGTTCACGCCGTCTGCCTCTTCCCAAACCTGGAGGCGGCCATGGCCTTTGATTCCTACGTTTATGACAGGCTTATTCCATTTCCAAACAATGAGGAAATATTTGGTAAGCAGCAGCTATATAATAAGGAAGACGAAGTGTGCGGAACCGTGGCAAATCTCCTTATTAACAGCGTGGATATCTCCTTTGACGGGCTGTGGGAGCTGGTGCGCTCCTACGACGGCGTGATGTTCCCGGCTCATATCGATAAGACGGCCAACAGCCTGATCGCCAACCTGGGCTTCGTACCTCCGGACAGCCAGTTTAAGACTGCGGAGGTGAAGGATTTGAAGAAGCTGCATGAGCTGAAACGGACCAATCCGTACCTGAATGGATGTCGGATCATCAGCAATTCCGACGCCCATTACCTGGAGGATATCCACGAGCCGGAGCTTACGATCGAGGCCGGGGAAAAGAGTATACAGGGCATTGTGGACTGCCTGCTCCGGCCGCTGGGAGTGTGAGCAGCGGACTATAGAAACGACAGGAAAGAAGCGATCCGCGCAGCAATTGCACAGACCGCCTCTTTCCTCTTTTTTTGTTGAGACATTCCTTCTGCCGCTTACGCTTCCGGGATCTCGAAGCTCTCGGAATGAAAATTGGTGTAGAAACGTCCGCTTAAGGCGGTAAAACGGAGGACGCAGTAATCTGGGTCTGTGACTCCGCCAGGGTAATACATGGTGTCGCCCTCCTGCCAGATCATCTCCTTGCTCTCGCTGTCCTCCAAAACCTCCATGGTTCCGGTCAGCATGGCGCCGCGGAAAAAGCGGCTGTCGCAGACGTAGACACACGCCTTCGGGTTTTCACGGAACTGCCCAACCCTCATGGAAGAGGTGTTTGTAGTGAAATAGATGGTTCTGATTCCATCACGTTTCCGTGGCCGTAGCATGGCCTTGACATTGGGAAATCCATCTGCGGAGACGGAACCAATAAATGAGATACTCTGTTTGTCTAACATATTTCCTACGGTATTCTGGGCGTCTTTCATATGTAAATCCTCCTTTTTTCTCATTATAGAACGGTGAGACGGGCGTGAACAGTACCCACTTTTTTGTAACTACAGCAGCCCTTTTTCTCTCAGAAAATCTTCCCGCCCGTCTTCTGTCATCATGTCGATCCCAACGCTCTGCATAATGGTAACCGCCTCAAAAATCTTCCGGCCCCGGTCAGTTAAATAGTATTCCACCTTCAGCGGATAGCCGTCGTAGGCAGTCTTGCCAACGAAGCCGTACTGGGTCAGCTCGCTTAACTGCTGGAGCAGCATCTTCTGGGAAATGCCGGCGATTTCTTTTTTGAGAGAGGAGAGGGAGCTGCCGCCTTTATTCAGCTGCCACAGGATGATGGGCTTCCATTTGCCCCTGATTGCATCGTGGGTGAGCTCCAGCGGGCAGGTGTATTCGTTTCGCTGTTTCATGTCTGATACCTCCTGAACACGTACGTCCTATGCAGGGCGGATCGATTTTTTGTACTCGGTGGGCGATACGCCGATTTTTTTCTTAAAGATTCTTGTAAAATAATTCACGTCTTCGATTCCTACATAGTAGGCAATATCCTGAATCTGAATATCGGTGGTGTTCAGCAGCTTCAGAGCGGTGTCGATCCGGCGGCCGTTGACGTAGTCGGTCAGGGTCATGTCCATCTCCCGGCGGAACAGGGAGGAGAGGTAACTGGCGTTGACGCTGAACATCTGTGATAAGGATTTTAAGCTCAGGTCTGAGCTTAAGTTTAAGTTAATGTGGTTTAAGAGGTCTCGGATCAGCGGCGGATAGTTCTTGAGGGACTGATTTTTGACGAGAAGGCAGTATTTGCGCACCATCTCAATCCGCAGGTTCTCCAACTGTCGGCGGGAGGTCGAGGCCTCAATCTGGACGGCATAATGATGGGAGATTTCATCTAAGTATACCGGATGAACCACCGCCTTCTCTGCAGCCTTGCGCAGCAGCGTATTTAGAACAATGATCAGGTTCTTGCTGTCACGGATGGGGTCCTTATATCTGGGGGCGATGCGGAAGTCTAAAAATGTCTCGAAGCGGCGGACTGCCAGTACCTGATCTCCCCGCATGACGGCATTCAGAAATTCATTTTCCGCGGCGTAGCGTTTTTCTGTTACGTGGATGGAAAATGCGTGCTCCGGATCGGGAACATAGTTCCAGCCGCTGTACTGCTCGTTCCAGTCCTCTGTCATGTAGCGTATGGTGAGATCGTGATGGTCCTCATACAGGAAGACGGCAATATGGTTTAACGACGCGGTGATTCGCGCGGGATCAACGATGGATAAGTTCTGATAGTACTGCTTTAACACGGGAAGCGTCTCTAAGGTCAGCCGGTTCCGGTTGATGACTCGGTTATACAGGAACTCGTTGGCTTCCTCTGTCATATAGGGACCTACCAGAAGGCAGCCGGAATGATTTTTTTCCGGAAGCGGCATGAGAATATAGTGACTGAAAAAATGGTCCGTGATGCTGTAGATATATTTCTCCTCGGCTTTTTCCATTATTTCACTGAACAGTTCCCTGGCGTCATGTCCGGTGAAAATGGATTTCCGCAGGGAGTAATCAATATCCGTCAGTTCTTCCGAACCGGGAGAGAGAACGGAGGTCTGCACGCCGAGCGTGGTGGATAGAAGGGAGATCATCAGATCGATGACCGCTGTCTGAGGTTCTTGGCTCATATGAGGGATTCTCCTTTGTAACGAAATCTTTATACTACTTTTTTTTTATATTATACCATACAAAACAAATATTGTGCTGATAACTGCAAAAATAATCCTCAAGACTTTTATATATTTATGATAAAGTTTGTTTATCAAAAAAAGATAAACTTACCTTTAGGAGGGGAAATATTGCATGGAAAGAAAATTTGGTTTCAGGGATAAGATCGGTTATATGTTCGGCGACTTCGGCAATGATTTTTTCTTTATGCTGGCCAGCACGTTTCTTATGGTATTCTATACGAAGGTACTCGGCATCAGTGCAATGGCGGTAGGAACGCTGTTTCTGGTTGCCCGGTGTGTGGACGCATTTACTGATATTACCATGGGGCATATCGTGGATACGGCAAAGCTTGCAAAGGACGGAAAGTTCCGGCCGTGGATCCGCAGGATGTGCGTTCCGGTGGTTGTGGCCGGCGTCCTGATGTTTAATCCGTTTATTGCGGATAAGTCCATGACATTTAAGATGGTGTACATCTATCTTACATATTTATTCTGGGGAAGTATCTGCTATACGGGAATCAATATCCCCTATGGCTCCATGGCGTCTGGAATCACCGCGGAACCCATCGAGAGAGGTCAGCTTTCCACATTTCGAAGCGTAGGCGCGGCACTGGCCGGCGTGTGTGTCAATGTGGGCGTTCCCCTGTTTGTATACGCCTATGAGGGTGGAAACCAGGTGGTTCTGGCAAACCGTTTCTTTTATATTGCCTGCCTGTTTGCGGTTCTGGCCCTGATCTGCTATATCCTGTGCTACAGTCTGTCAACAGAGCGTGTAAAGCCACAGGTGAAGGAGACAAACAAAGGCAGCTTTGCAAGAGCTGTGAAAGGAATGACGCACAACCGCAGCCTGCTGGCCATCATCGGAGCGGCCATCGTCCTTCTGCTCTCCATGCTGCTGTCAGGAAGTATGAATACGTACTTATACATGGATTACTTCAAGAGTAAAGAAGCCATGTCACTGGCCGGCTTCTTCAGTACCGGCGCAACTCTGATTCTTGCACCATTTTCAACGACGATTTTAAAGAAGTTCGGTAAGAAAGAAGCTTCCGCATTTTCCGTATTATTTGCTTCCATTATTTATTTCATTCTGTTTTTCGTCAGAATTCAGAACCCATGGGCTTTCTGTGTCATGATTGCCTTTGGAAACCTGGGAACCGGACTCTTCAACCTCTTAATCTGGGCGTTTATTACGGATGTAATCGATTACCAGGAGGTACAGACGGGAAGCCGCGACGACGGCACTATTTACGCGGTATACTCCTTTGCTCGTAAGATCGGCCAGGCGCTGGCAGGCGGTCTCGGCGGCTGGGTTCTGGGTGCGATCGGCTACCAGTCCTCCAAAGCGGGTGAGGTCATTGTACAGACGGAATCCGTTACCAAAAATATCTATACCGTGGCGACTCTGGCTCCGGCCGTCTGCTACCTGATTGTAGGCCTGATCCTGTTGTTCGCATATCCGCTGTCTAAGAAAGTGGTAGAGGAAAATAACCGTATTCTTGCGGAGAGACGGGCGGCTGAGAAAAACTAACTGGAAAGGTGAGGACAATGGGTGATTTATTTGAGAACTTTCAGAGAAAAAAGGAGTATCTGATCTGCATCGATTCTGACGGATGTGCCATGGACACGATGGATATCAAACATTTTCAATGCTTTGGCCCCTGTATGGTGAGGGAATGGGGGCTGGAGCAGTGGGAGGATGCGCTCCTGGAGCGCTGGAACGAAGTGAATCTGTATTCCATGACCCGTGGAATCAACCGGTTCAAGGCGCTGGCCATCGTTCTCCACGAGGCCTCAGGAAAGTACCGTTCCATAGACGGGATCGATGCGTTTGTCCGGTGGTGTGAGACGGCGCCGGAGCTGTCGGGCGAGGCATTGTCGAAGATGAAGACGGTCGAAGCTAACGTTTGTTTTCAGAAGGCGCTCTCCTGGTCGAAGGCGGTAAATGCAGCCATCGAAAGACTTCCGGAGGAGGCGAAAAAGCCGTATGATGGTGTGGCGGAAGGTATCCGGGCAGCGCATGAGAAGGCCGATATCGCCATTGTCTCATCGGCCAATAAGCAGGCGGTGGTGGAGGAATGGGAGCGGTGCGGACTTCTTCCATTCACGGATATCGTCCTGACACAGACCGAAGGCTCCAAGGCGTACTGCATCAGCCGCCTTCTGGAGGCCGGATATGAAAGAGATCACGTCCTGATGATCGGTGACGCGCCCGGAGACCATCAGGCGGCCGGACAGAACGGTGTCTGCTACTATCCGATTCTGGTGAAGAGGGAGGCGCAGTCCTGGAGACAGTTTCGGGAGGAAGCGCTGGAACGTTTTCTAAACGGCAGTTACCGGGGCGGATATGAGAATCAGTGTACTGCGGATTTTGAGAAAAATTTAGGAAAAGGAGAAAACAATGGTTAATTTAAAAGAAAAACCTTATTATTTAAGTGATGAAGATATGAAATGGGTGGAGGATACCATCGCATCTATGACAGTTGAGGAGAAGATCGGACAGCTGTTCGTCAATATGGTGACCTCCAGAAAACCGGAAGATCTGAAAAATGCGGTAAAGAACTATCACGTCGGAGCGATTCGCTATCACAATGCACCGCCGGAGGAGTTATACGAGCAGAACCGGATTCTTCAGGAAAATGCGAAAATCCCGCTGTTGATCGCTTCCAACTGTGAAGCGGGCGGAAACGGCGGCGTGGGCGGCGGTACCGCGGTGGCCTGCGGGGCGGCGACGGCGGCTGCGGACGACGAGGAGACTGCCTGTGAGGTGGCGAGAATCGGGGCTATAGAGAGCGCGGCTATCGGATGCAACTGGAACTTCGCACCGATTGTAGATCTGCTCTATAACTGGAGAAATACCATTGTCCAGTGCAGGGCCTTTAACAACAGCCCGGAAGATACCATCCGGTATGCGAAGGCATTTTTCAAGGGTACCAGAATGCAGAATATGGCTACCTGTATGAAGCATTTCCCGGGCGATGGAACCGAAGAGAACGACCAGCACCTTCTCATGGGCGTTAATGATATGACCTGCGAGGAGTGGGACAATACCTTCGGAAGAGTCTACAAAGAACTGATCGACGAAGGCGTCATGACCATTATGGCGGGGCATATCGCACTTCCCGCTTATACGAGAAAGCTTCGTCCCGATACCGCAGACGAGGACATTCTGCCGGCAACCCTGTCCCCGGAGCTGATTACGGATTTATTGAAGGGCCGTCTTGGATTCAATGGCCTGGTAGTAACCGATGCGTCTCACATGATCGGTATGTTTGCGGCCATGCCTCGCCGGGATCAGGTTCCGCAGGCGATTGCCGCGGGCTGCGATATGTTCCTGTTCTTCAACGACATGGACGAGGACTTCGGCTATATGATGGAAGGTTACAGAAACGGCGTAATTACGGAGGAGAGGCTAAGTGACGCGCTTCACCGGATTCTCGGAATCAAGGCGGCGCTGAAACTCCACAAGCTGCAGGCCGAAGGCCGTCTGATGCCTCCGAGAGAGCAGCTGTCGGTGATCGGCTGCAGTGAGTTCCACAAGTCTGCCGCAGAGCAGGCCGACAAGTTTATTACTCTCGTCAAGGACACGAAACATTACCTTCCAATGACACCTGAGAAATATAAGAGAGTGAAGCTGGTATTTATCGGCGGAGAGGGGACGGTGATCGCCGGCAAGCTTCAGGCGGACGACAGCGCTCCCATAAAGGAGATGGTCGTAAGGAAGCTTACGGAAGCCGGATTCATCGTGGACGGCGATACGCCGGCTATAAAAGGAAAGATGGAGGACCTGCGCAAAAAGTATGACGCGTGTCTGGTGGTATTTAACGTATCGGGATTCGCACAGTACAATACCATGCGTGTAAAATGGGCGCAGCCCGCGGACCAGCCGTGGTACGTGTCGGAACTGCCCACCATATTCCTCTCTCTGAACTATACAAACCATCTGATCGACGTGCCGATGGCAAAGACCTATATCAACGCCTATCTGAATTCGGAGGAAGCAGTATCCGCCGCTATCAGTAAAATGACCGGAAAGTCCCCGTTTAAGGGCAGATACAGTGAAAATGTATTCTGCGGCCGCTGGGATACCAGAATTTAATCGTAAAACAGAAACTCCCCTGCCGGACTGAGTTCCATCCAAGCGGCAGGGGAGTTTCTGTCTTACGATTTCAATTCTTTCACGGTCAGCCCGTTTTCACGGCCCTGTTTCCTCCAGCCGATTGAAGCGGCGGCTATGTAGAGCGGGCGGGGGAAGGAGAGGGAGATGAGCTGGTCCGTTCCCTTTTCAAGGCGTCCGATGCGTGCAGCCATGTCTTTCAGCGCAGTGCCCAGCGGCTTTTTGATGCCCTTTTGCAGCGGCGCGCCTTTTAACTGAGACAGCATGGCCCCGGCGCCGCATCCAATGCCCTGTTTGTATTCGAAACCGCAGCGCAGGCACCAGTTCTCCACAATCCGAAGCGCGAGCGCGGCCTGCTTTCCCTCGTAAAAGCCACAGTTTACGGCGGCATAGACGGCCAGCGGTTCTTCAGTTTCCAGAAGCCTGTTGTTTTTCTGCTGCCATTCCAGTTCCATTAAAAAGGAAAGCAGATGGGACGGAACGGCATCCACATAGAGCGGGAAGGAGAGGACAAGAAAGCTGGAACCTCTAAGCTGTTTTACGTCCTCAGGGGATGGCTCCCAGCGCATGCCCGTGTAAGCGGACGAGGCAGCGGGATGGGAAGCGGTAACGGTCATGACGTCCGTCTCTGTGCCGGGATCGAGTAAAGACCTCAAATCGTCCAGCAGCGCGCCGGAAGAGCTGTCGCGTCTCTTCGGGCTGCCGTTTATCAAAATTCCTTTCATGCCATATTCCCCCTTATCTGTTCCGGTGTCTGATAGAAATGCACGGTGCAGCCGGAAGCTCCGAAATTGACGGCATTTGCCTTCGCCAGGCGGTCCGCGGTCTCTTCCTCCAGCTTTGTGATGGAGTTCCCATAGAAATGCGTCGTGATTGCCATACGGTTATCGTGCCGCATGACATGGTGCATCTCTCCGTGAACGATGCGGAAAAATGGCTGGATATAACCGATGCTGCGGTCCAGAACATTTTTCACATAGGGGCTGTAGCCGCCGTAGCAGCAGCGGCTGATGAGTATGAGCTCGCTGGTCCTGGACAGCAGTTTGCCCATCTCCTGATAGGAATCGGGAAGGACGCAGCTGCCCGGAGTCTTGATCCAGCAGCCAAAACAGCCAATACAGGGGCGTGCCGGATACATGGGGGAAAGGATGACAGCAGGCGGCTCGGAGGTTCCGAGCCTGGTCAACTGAGCGGTTTCGGGAAACAGCTCTTCAAATACGGCGGGGTCAAAGTCGTGGATGATTGTTTTCACTGAGGGGACCTCCTTTTTGGGTGTTTGCTGTTGGGGTGGAGATATCTGTTGCGGTGGAGATTTCTGTTGTGGTGGAGTTTTCTGCCGCCGCGGCATTCTCTTTCCTCCCAATCTTTCCGGATCCGGCGGAAATACGTTCATCCGTGCGCGCGGCCAGTTGGGAACACCATTCAATCAGCATTTCATAGTAACGGATTCCATAGACGAGCACGGATCCGTGGAACGTGTGGCCGGCGGCCAGATTTCTGATATTCAGCTCTTCTTTCTGTGCCTTCAGCTCTTCGAGCCCTACGGAGGCGGTCTCCATAAACAACTCCAGATTCTGCTTTGCCGTGATGGGTTCTAAATACTCGTAGAAGAAAAACGGCACCAGGTAGTCGAGGCGTGTTTTGGCAAAACGCACCGGCTGCTTTAACCAGGTAAGAAAGACACCACGGCCTTCTTCCGTAATGGAATAGAGCTTCTTAAACTTTCCTCCGGTCACTTTTTCTTCTGAGAGGATGAGTTTTCTCTCTTCCAGCCTCTTTAACGCGGGATAAATGCTCCCATAGCTTGCATCGAAGAAATAGGACGTGCTTTCCGCCATATACTGCTTTAAGTCATAACCGCTGGCGGCGCATCCCATTAAAAAACCAAGAATGATATACTCTAGCATGATATTACCTCCTGATATATATCAAAACGATATATATTATACCGATACTATATCAGGTAACCATTCCAAAGTCAAGGAAATAAAAAAAGTAAGTGACGGTTGACGTACCCTTTTTCTTTCATGTACAATGAAAGAGGATGCCGTCTGTCATCGTGTATAAGAGCGCAGGCGGGAAAGGAAGAGGTATGAGAAATCTTTTCGCGAAATACAGGGAAGTTATACTCGGTCTGTTGATACTGATTTTACTGACCGTGTCGTGGCTCTTATACGCGAGTACTTTGAAACATGATTTTCAGAATGAGATCATCTCTTCTCTTGAGGAGGTTTCCACACAGGGGAAGAGTATTCTGGAAAAAGAGATAAATGGAAAGCTGGAATTATTGACCGAGGTTTCGCGCCGCGTTGGTTTTTACACTGTGGACAATTATGAGGAGGCCGCTGCCATGCTGGCCGCCACCGCGCAGGAGAATGGGTTTAAGCGGATGGGGGTCATCACTGCGGATGGAACGACATATACCACGGATCATGTATGTATGGATCTGTCCGACCGCCCTTATTACAGAAGGGGCCTGGCGGGAGAAAACAGTGTGTCCGATCCCCTGGTGGACCGGGAGGGGAGTGAAACGATCCATGTATATGCGGTGCCTGTCTATCATGATGGAGAGGTGACGGCGGTTCTGTTTGGCACCTATGATATCAACGAGATGCGCAGGCAGCTGGAGGTGACCTCCTTCGGAGGACGCGGATATACGTATATCGTAAATAAAGAGGGCAACTGCATCGTGGATTCCACTAATTCCTACAGTTACCCCAATATGCAGAATATTTTTACGTCCATGGAAGCGGAAGACCGGAAGAATCAGGTGATTGCGGACCGGATGAAGGTGGATTTTGAGAATGGGCAGGATGGATGCGTCAGATTCATAAATAAAGGGGTTCAGTACATGTACTACCGGCCGCTGCCCATCAATGACTGGTATCTGCTCACCGTGGCACCGGCCAGTGTGCTGGACAGCAAGATGAACGCGGTGCTGGGGCGGACGTATCTGCTGGGTGTGTTTATGGTGCTGATTTTCGTGGGAATCCTGGTTTATATTCTGAAGGATCAGAAACGGAGAAAGGCCGAGCTCATGCACAGCCTCTATACGGATGAGATCACCGGCGGTTACTCCTTTGCCAAATTCCAGGTGGAGGCGGAGAAGAAGATACGCCGGGCAGAGGCGGGGAGCCTGTCCCTGGTCAGCCTGGATATCGATGATTTTAAGTTTATCAATGAGCTTCTGGGATATGAGGAAGGAAATCACCTGATCCGGTATATTCATGGAGTTCTGGCGGGATGGTGCGGAGGCGAGGAAATTTTTGCTCATCAGTCTGCGGATATGTTTGTGGCACTCGTTGACGGTCACGACCATGATGCCTTGTGCAGGCGATTAGAGGAACTTTGCAGCCGTCTTCAGTCGTATTCCATCTGGCCTCAGAATAAGCTGGCTATCGTGCCGGCCATGGGGATATTCCAGATTCGAGACAAGAGCCTTACACTGGATTTCTGTCTCGACTGCGCAGGCATTGCCAGAAAGAGCCGGAAGGGACAGTTCGCCGTCCATTACGCGTTCTATGATGAGCGGGTGAAGGAGCAGATCTACCGGGATAAGCGGATCGAAGCCGTGATGAAGAGCGCGCTGGAAAATGGAGAATTCAGGGCGTATTACCAGCCCCAGTATGACGCGGAATCCAAGCGGATCGTAGGGGCAGAGGCCCTGGTGCGCTGGGCGAGGCCTGACGGTGAGATCGTGTCGCCTGGCGAGTTTATCCCGCTGTTTGAGAAAAATGGATTTATCAGCGAGCTGGACCGGTATATGTTCCGGATTGTCTGTGAACAGCAGAAGGAATGGGGGAACCGCGGATATGCGGTGGTGCCGGTATCTGTCAATGTATCGAGAAAGCTTCTCTATGACCTGAATTTTGTGGAGAAATACAACCGGATTCTGACAGAAACTGCGGTGGAAGTCCAGAATGTGGAGGTCGAGATTACGGAGAGCGTCTTCTTCGACAACCAGCCTCGGCTATTGGATGCCATCAGGCATCTGCATCAGTCCGGTTACCGGATCCTTCTGGATGACTTCGGTACGGGGTATTCCTCTATGGCCATGCTGAAGGACATGTCGTTTGATACGCTGAAGATCGATAAAAGCTTTGTCGACAATATTGGTGATGAGAGAGGCAATAAGATCGTGGATGGCATCATACGCCTGGCGGAGTCGCTGGAGCTGAGCACCATCGCCGAGGGCGTGGAGACGAGAGAGCAGTACGAGTATTTAAAGGCGCACGGATGCGACGTAATACAGGGGTATTACTTTGGCCGGCCGATGACCGCAGAATCATTTGAAATGCTGCTGAGCAGCCAGACGGCCGGCAGATAGAGTTTTGTAAGCAGGAGCAGGAGCCCGGGAGGTAATCTTATGGGGTCTGCTCCTCTTTTTTGTCCTGGGAGAGGAGGCGGTTGATCTCATCCGCCTCGTGGCGGTGTACGGCCGAAAAGTACCGGTCGATCAGGACCGCGATAAACACACACAGCAGTGATGTGTATAGAAAATTGCTGATGGTGAGAACCGTCCAGTTTAAAACAAAGCCTGCAATTATGACAATCGCATACTCTGCTGCGAAGAACGTGATCTGGTATGCCCTTTCCGATTGAAACGGAATGTGATCGCACACGACTGAAATGAGCTGTATGAAAATGATAAGCCCTGTAAGTTCCAGGACAAAGACGCCGCTCAGTGCATAGTTGTTTCCCAGAATCAGGTTATAGACGGCGTTAAACAGGATGACGATAGTAAAGGCGATCGCCGAACTGGGAAGGTAGGTTCTTAATAATCGTTTCATGGCATTTCCTCCTTGTTATCGGGATAATTTTTCTTTCAGCGCAGGTATATAATTTCTGCTGACAATGAGCTTTTCACCATTTTTCAGCAGAGCCTCCAGCCTGTGATTCCACAGGGGGGACACGCTCTTCAGCCAGGCGGTGTTGACGATGCAGTTTTTGCTGATCCGGACAAATGTGGTATTGGCCAGCTTTTCCTCAAGGGACGAAAGCGTCTCGCGGCTTTCGTACACATTTTTGCCGCTGTAGAGGAATGTGCGTCCGTCAGCGGAGTCCACATAGATAATCTCCTCGGAATGCAGATAGAAGGAAGTCCCTCCGATCCGCCCTTCCAGTGAAAAGGAGTACTGGCGGATATAGTCCAGGAGACGCCTCAGCCGCGGGTCGGCAATGTGGCACCGGATTTCGATTTCGGGCTCGGAAAGGTCGAGCCCCTCGTGCAGTGTTATTTTCATGTCATTCTCCTTTTTGGATATCCTGTGCACCGGATTTATGATATCATTATAGAAGCGGCAGGAAAAAAGAACAAGGGGAACCGGCCAAGATGCCTTGAGGGGCGATGAAATACAGAGAGAGGAAGAGAAGGAGAAGATAACATGGCAAAGACGATGGGAGCTGTTATGGGGAATAACATGGAAGAGGAGATTATTCTTGAGACAGAAAGGCTGGCTCTGCGGCGGCTTCGGCGGGCAGATTACGCTGACCTCTGCCTGATGTTAAAGGATGAAGAGGTGATGTATGCTTATGAGCATGCATTTGAGGACTGGGAGGCCGCCGACTGGCTGGACCGTCAGCTAATGCGCTATGAAAAATACGGGTTTGGCTTATGGGCCGTGATTTTAAAGGAGACTGGGGAACTGATCGGACAGTGCGGGCTGACCATGCAGGAGGCCGGCGAAAGAGAGGTGCTGGAGGTCGGTTATTTATTCAGAAAGGATTTCTGGCACTGCGGATACGCGCTGGAGGCCGCTGCCGCGTGCAGGGATTATGCATTTGAGAAGCTGGGAGCGGAGGAGGTGTATTCCATTATCCGGGATACCAACGCTCCTTCCAGGGCCGTGGCGGAGAGAAACGGTATGACCGTTTGCGGCAGTATCGTTAAGCACTACTATGGAATGGACATGCCCCACCTTCTGTACAGAATCAGCCGCTCGGAAGCGGGGGCTGATTCTGCACAGAAGGCGGGGCAGGATCTGGAGCATGTGTGAAATGCTATTTCTCGTCACATACCTGGAATATGAAGAATTTTAAATAGTAAGAGGTTTCATCTCCGGACCAGAGAATGGGATGATCCGGTGCCTGCGTCCGGTATTCGACCTGGCGGAGGCGCTTGTGGACATTGCCGGCGGCTTCCCGTATGGTCTTTTCAAATAACTCCGGTGTCATGAAGTGGGAGCAGGAGCAGGTAGCCAGGTAGCCGCCGTCCTTTACCAGCTTCATACCTCTTAAATTAATCTCCCGATAGCCTTTAACCGCGTTCTTTACGGAGCTTCTGGACTTTGTGAAGGCGGGGGGATCGAGGATGACGACGTCGAATTTCTCACCCTGGCGTTCCAGCTCGGGAAGCAGCTCGAAGACATCGGCACAGCGGAATTTGACCGTATCGGAGAGGCCGTTTAAGGCCGCGTTTTCTTCGGCCTGGGCGACTCCCAGCTCGGAGGCGTCCACACCCAGGACGGAGGAAGCGCCGGCCAGACCGGCATTAAGTGCAAAGGAGCCGGTATGGGTGAAGCAGTCTAATACCCGTTTGCCGGCGCAGAGTCTCTGAATTGCCAGCCGGTTGTATTTCTGATCCAGGAAGAAGCCTGTTTTCTGCCCGTCTTTAACATCTACGAGATAATGCACGTTATTTTCCACGATCTCCACCTTAGTGTCAAAGGGATCGCCGATGAAGCCCTTGAAGCGCTCCATGCCTTCCTGGAGCCGGACCTTGGCGTCACTTCGTTCGTAGACGCCGCGGATCTGGATTCCGTCCTCGGCCAGGACCTTCTTAAGCTTGTCCAGGATAACCGGCTTGAACCGGTCGATTCCCAGGGCAAGGGATTCCACAACGAGTACGTCGGAAAACTTATCGATGACAATACCCGGAAGAAAATCGGCCTCGCCGAAGATGAGACGGCAGCTGGAGGTATCGGTCGTGGTCTTCCTGTACTCCCATGCGGCGCGCACTCTCATCTCCAGAAAGTCGTCGTCCACAACGGTATCCTTTTTTCTGGACATTATGCGGACGGTCAGCCTGGAGTTGGTGTTGATGAAGCCATGGCCCAGCGGATAACCGTCGAAGTCTTCCACGAATACCATGTCGCCATTGACGTAATCCCCCTTGATGGTGTCGATCTCATTGTCATAAATCCACATGCCGCCGGCTTTCAACGAGCGGCCTTCGCCTTTTTTTATTCTTACAACTGCAGATTCCATATAGATTCTCCTTTTGATTGTGAATACTCTTGTATGTTAAAACTGGTTTTTCAGTCTGCCCAGCAGACGGTACAGCGGGTCAAACAGCAGGAGTGTGACGGCAAAGTTGCTGATGCCGTGAACAATGTCGAAGGGAATGCCTGCTGTCCACCATGCAAACGCGGCTCCGATGCCGCCTGTAAAGAAGTAGGAGACGGCGCACAGCAGCCCGAAGAGCATACCGAAGATCCCTGCAAGCAGCGCAGCCGATATCGAACGCGGTTTTCCGTTCCATCCCATGAGAAATACGGAACCGCAAAGGATCGCCCACACATAGAGATAAGAAAACCACCACAGGCCGAAGCCGTAGATCAGTCCTTCCAGAATGACGAATACATAGAGGATGAACCAGACATGGCGGCGGAATACGAGGGTATACAGAATCAGCAGGAGCGACACCAGCTCGACATTGGGAAGCCAGGAAAGGCTGACCTGCAGCACCAGAAGGATTGCGGCAAGAAACGCGTCACGGACAAGTTCCTTTGTTTTCATGTTCTCCTCCTTTTGCCCAAAGAAACGGCGGCTCCATTACTGGTCCGCCGGTGTATATACAATACTGTAATTTTCGCCGTCTTTGATGGGCTGCATGGTGATGCCGTAGTTGCAGGGTTCATGATCTAAAAGCAGCGCCCAGTAGGCTCCATCCTGTGTATAGTCCGCCCGCACTCCATTGACGGTAATCATCATGAGGCCGTATTCCTCGGTGGTGGTGCCTTCTATGGTCAGCTCCGGAATGTCATCCACCGCCTCCTTCAAGTACTGCGCCTCGGTAGTAACGTGATAGCTGTCCTCACTGCCATCCTTGTAAACCACATCGATGGTGATGGTCTTACTGCCAACCATGGGAACGGGCTTTGAAAAGTTATAGATAACCAGCAGCAGCGCCAGCACGGCCACAGCCACGCAGGCACCGAGAAACGGGGAAGGACGTTTCAGTCTCTTATGTCCTTGTTTGTCTGTAATCATCATTAAAGTCTTCTTTCTATCCATGTGAAATCTTATAACTCACATGAAGCTTATGAAGTGCTTCACCGAGTGCTCCTAGTATAGCATAAAAAGGCAGGGAAACTCAAGAAAATTTAGGGATACTGAGAAAATACTTTTCCCAATGCCTGGGGTGGTGTATAATGAGGGGCAGTTGGCCGCCGTCTATGGGCATGATAACGGGAGCGGGGGGCGGCCGGACAAGAGATGAAACGGAGAGTCAAAATGGAAGAAAATCGTAATATCAGACAGGAAATTGCAGAGTGTGAGAAATTATTGATCGGTCTGGGGGAAGAGTGGAAGGCGGAGCTTGTCCCGGATATAGCAAATGTGTATGAGAAGCTGGCGGAGCTGACGGAGGGCAGGGACTTTTTTATCGTGACGACGGTGACGGATGCCCGGATCTTTGAGTCAGGGATCGATGCATCGAGAATTGTGGCTCCCTGCGGAAATGAAACGTGGCGCCAGTGCTCCCGCTCCTGCACGAAGGATATCTGGGAGCCGGGGGAGATTCCGGACGATATATGCCCTCACTGCGGCGCGCCGCTTACGGGAAATACCATCAAGGCGGAAACTTATATTGAGGAAGGCTATCTGCCACAGTGGAATAAGTATACAGCCTGGCTGGCCGGCACGTTGAACAAGAGGCTGGTTATTCTGGAGCTGGGGGTTGGATTTGCCGTGCCTACGGTGATCCGGTGGCCGTTTGAGAAGACAGCGGCGCTGAATAAGAAGGCTCATATGTACCGGATCCATGGAAAATTTGCACAGCTTTCCGCTGAAATGGGGAAAACGGCTGTATCTGTCCCGGTGAATTCCGTAGAGTACTTTAGAAATTTATACTTCAACTTTTAAAGTTGTACAATCAGGTATCCTGTGATAAAATGTTGAAAAAAGGCGATACGAGGTGGCGGCCATGATAGCGATTATTGATTACGATGCCGGAAATTTAAGAAGTGTGGAAAAGGCACTGGATGCATTGGGAGAGCAGCCGGTTATCAGCCGGGATGAGAAGACGATTCTTTCCGCGGATCGGGTGATTCTGCCGGGAGTTGGTTCCTTTGGAGATGCCATGGGGAAGCTCCGTCAATACGGATTAGTGGATGTGATTCACCGCGTGACAGACCAGGGAACTCCGTTTTTAGGGATTTGTCTTGGGCTGCAGCTTTTATTTGAGCGGAGCGGGGAGAGTGAAGGCGTCCTCGGTCTGGGAATTCTTCCGGGAGAGATTGTGAAGTTCCCGGATACACCGGGGCTCAAGGTTCCTCACATGGGCTGGAACTGTCTGGACATCCGTCCGGAAGCAAAGCTTTTTAAAGGACTGGCTTCGGGGGAATATGTGTATTTTGTCCATTCATATTATTTAAAAGCGGAGAATGAAGGGGATGTGGCGGCGTCCTCCGTTTACGGTGTCCGTTTTCACGCTTCCGTGGAACACGGCAACATCTTTGCCTGTCAGTTCCACCCGGAAAAGAGCGGTACCACGGGCTTAAAGATTCTGAAAAATTTCATCGAACTACAATAGGAGGTGGCCGGATGCTGACGAAAAGGATAATTCCATGTCTCGATGTACATAACGGACGCGTGGTGAAGGGCGTCAATTTCGTGAATTTAAAGGATGCCGGAGATCCGGTGGAGATCGCGGCCGCATACGATAAGGCCGGAGCGGATGAGCTTGTCTTTCTCGATATCACAGCTTCCTCCGACAACCGGAATACCGTGGTGGATATGGTGCGCCGCGTGGCGGAAACGGTTTTCATCCCATTTACCGTGGGCGGAGGAATCCGCACGGTAGATGATTTTAAACTGCTTCTGCGGGAGGGCGCGGATAAGATATCCATCAATTCCTCTGCCATTAACACACCGGAGCTGATCTCCGATGCGGCGGACAAATTCGGACGCCAGTGCGTGGTTGTCGCCATCGATGCCAGAAGGCGGGCCGACGGAAGCGGATGGAATGTATACAAAAACGGCGGCCGTATCGACACGGGGCTTGACGCCGTGGAGTGGGCCATGAAGGCCGACCGCATGGGCGCGGGGGAGATTCTCTTAACCAGCATGGACTGTGACGGCACAAAGGCCGGATATGACGATGAATTAAACGCCGTGATCGCAGACTGCGTCTCCGTACCGCTCATCGCGTCGGGCGGCGCCGGAACAAAAGAACATTTTTACAATGCCCTGACGACGGGAAAAGCTGACGCTGCGCTGGCGGCCTCCCTGTTCCATTATAAGGAATTGGAGATCATGGATCTGAAGCGCTATCTGGCGGACCGGGGACTGCCTGTGAGGTTATAGGGCAGAGGATTACGATACAGTCAAAAGTATACAGGACAATACGAAAGGAAATAACAGCAAAATGGGTGCAATCGATAATGACTGGCTGGAACCACTGAGTGTGGAGTTTAAGAAGCCATATTACAAGGAACTTTATAAGAAGGTTAAGCAGGAGTATGAGACGAAAAGAGTCTTTCCGGAGGCGGATGATATCTTCAATGCGTTTCAGTTTACGCCCCTTTCCAAGGTAAAGGTGGTGATTCTGGGGCAGGACCCCTACCACAATTACGGGCAGGCCCACGGCCTCTGCTTCTCCGTAAAGCCGGATGTGGATGTGCCTCCGTCGCTGGTGAACATTTATCAGGAGCTGCACGACGATCTGGGATGCGATATCCCCAATAACGGCTACTTAAAGAAGTGGGCGGATCAGGGCGTCATGCTGCTCAATACAGTGCTGACTGTCCGCGCTCATGCGGCTAACTCCCACCAGGGAATCGGATGGGAGACATTTACGGACGCGGCTATCAAAATCTTAAACGAGCAGGATCGGCCGATGGTATTCTTATTGTGGGGCCGACCGGCACAGAATAAGAAGAGTATGCTGACCAATCCGAAGCACCTGATTCTGGAGGCACCGCATCCCAGTCCTCTTTCTGCGTTCCGGGGCTTTTTCGGAAGCAGGCATTTCAGCAAAACCAATGAGTATTTAAAGGCCAACGGGCTGGAGCCCATAGACTGGCAGATTGAAAATATATAAGAATGGAGACGGAAAATAAGAGATGAGTATAATTGAGACATTAAAGGTAATCGTGCTTGGAATCGTGGAGGGATTTACCGAATGGCTCCCCATCAGCAGTACGGGCCATATGATACTGGTAGATGAAATCATCCATCTGAAGCAGCCGGAAGATTTTAAAAACATGTTTATGGTCGTGATCCAGCTGGGCGCGATTCTGGCGGTCGTGGTCATGTATTTCCATAAGCTGAATCCATTTTCACCGACGAAGAAACCCGCACAAAAGCGGGCTACACTGGAGCTTTGGTCCAAAATTATTCTCGCGTGTATCCCGGCGGCCATCATAGGACTTCTGATCGATGACATTATGGAAAAATACCTGATGAACGGTTATGTCGTTGCGGCCACCTTAATTATCTATGGCGTGCTGTTCATCGTCATTGAAAACGCGAATAAAAGCCGAAACTTTGAGATGCAGCGGGTGGGAGACATCTCCTACCAGACGGCGCTTTACATAGGCCTGTTTCAGCTCCTGTCCCTGATCCCCGGCACATCCCGGTCCGGTTCCACCATCCTGGGCGCCATGATCCTTGGATGCTCCAGAGGCGCTGCCGCCGAGTTTTCCTTTTTCTTGGGAATCCCTGTTATGTTCGGCGCCAGTTTCTTAAAGATTGTAAAATACGGTCTCCATTTCACCGGCCCCCAGGTCTTCTATCTGATCCTCGGCATGGTAGTGGCTTTCATCGTCTCCGTATACGCAATCCGCTTCCTGATGGGCTACATCAGAAAACACGACTTCAAATTCTTCGGTTACTATAGAATCGTTCTTGGAGCCATCGTTTTAGTCTACTTTGGAATCACAGCCTTTATCGGCTGATTCGGTTTGACAGCATATAATATTAGATTTAGAAGTGGATTTACGTAAATGAAAAGCTAAAAAGTTAAAAACAAAAGATTTAAAATTTAAAATTTAAAAATAGAAAAAAACGAAAAGCGAAAAGCAAAAAACTAAAAACTAAAAACGAAAAACAGAGGCATGCCGCAGACCCACCAGGGTTTGCAGCATGATAATCCGCCAACAAGGCATTGCGGATTATCGCCTCTGTTTTTTATTCAAACTTTTTTACTCAAACTTTCTTATTCAAACTTTCTTATTTAAACTTTTCTTATACAGACTGTTCTTAAATCTCCACGGCTCCCAGGACGATCACAGCCCTCGCTCCAATCGTGACCGAATGGCAGGCCGCTTCTTTCCAGCCGCTCACATGTTCCGGAATACTTTCTTTTCCTCTCCCCGTATCGACGAGCAGGTTCCAGCAAAATCCCTCGGGAAGTTTTGGCAGACCGATGGTGAGCGGTTCCCAGTAGGTATTGACGGCGAGGTAGATGATATCCTCGGTGCCGTCGTCGTGTTTCCCGGCGTACATGATGCCGATGTAGTGGGTATAGGACGCTGTTTCATTCTTCCAGGCCTCTGTTCCGTGAACGCTGACAGGTGGAAATCCGGTGCTGGAAGGAACCGTCTCCCTTCGGATTACCGGATGACTCCTTCGAATGGCGATCATACGGCGGAAGAATGCATGGATTTCCCGGTTCTTCTCCAGCAGTGACCAGTCCAGCCAGGAAATGTGATTGTCCTGGCAGTAGGCGTTGTTATTGCCGTACTGGGTGTTGCCGAATTCGTCACCGGCGAAGAACATCGGAGTCCCGCGGCTGCACATTAAGACTGCACAGGCGTTTTTGATCATGCGGAAACGGAGTGCCAGAATGTCAGGATCATCGGTCTCGCCCTCGATACCGCAGTTCCAGCTGTTGTTGTTACTGTCTCCGTCTGTATTGTTCCAGCCGTTGGCCTCGTTGTGTTTTTCGTTGTAACTGTAGAGGTCATAGAGGGTAAAACCGTCGTGGCACGTCAGAAAGTTGACGGAGGAATTATATCCACGTGTGGCCGGCGGATAGAGATCCGGCGAGCCGGTGATTCTCTTGACAGCTGCAGCGGCGGTGTTGTCATCGCCCTTTAAAAAACGGCGCATATCGTCCCGGTATTTGCCGTTCCACTCCGCCCAGCGGTTCCAGGAAGAGAAGGAGCCGACCTGGTATAAACCTCCCGCGTCCCAGGCCTCGGCGATCAGCTTCGCACTGGCGAGCACCGGATCGTAGGATAAGGATTCCAGAAGCGGAGGCTTGTGAAGCGGCGTGCCATCCTCGCTTCGCCCGAGGATAGACGCCAGATCAAACCGGAAACCGTCCACGTGGTAGTGGATGGTCCAGTACCGGAGGCAGTCCAGAATCAGCTGCTGGACGATGGGATGGTTGCAGTTTAAGGTATTGCCGCAGCCGCTGAAATTATAGTAGAAGCCTTCGGGGGTCAGCATGTAGTAAATATGGTTGTCAAAGCCCTTAAAGGAGAAGAATCCGCCCCTTTCATTGCCTTCCGCGGTGTGATTGAAGACGACGTCGAGATAGACCTCCATGCCGTGCTCTTTTATGGTGCGGATGAGCGTCTTCAGCTCCCGGCCCTCGTGGTTGTGCTCGCTTTTTGAGGCGTAGCTGGTGTTGGGAGCGAAGAAGCTGACGGGATTGTAGCCCCAGTAATCCAGCAGCATCTTCCCTTCCACGCTGCGTTGGTTGCGCATCTCGTCAAATTCAAAAATGGGCATCAGCTCGATGGCGTTGACGCCCAAGTCCTCCAGATAGGGAAGCTTTTCCATGATTCCCTGAAAGGTTCCGGGAGCGGTGACCCCGGAAGAAGCATCCCTTGTAAATCCCCTGACATGAAGCTCATAAATAATTAAATCCTCCATGGGAATCGGAGGATGGCAGCAGTCGTCCCAGTTGAAATTGTCTGAGACTACCCTCGCTTTATACCGAAAGCCGCTTTCCGGCTTGGAGCCCCATGTGCCCTGTCCGGTAACGGCTTTCGCATAAATGTCCAGAAGGTATTTGGTTTTGTCGAAGATAAGCCCTTTTTTTGGATCATACGGCCCATCAATGCTGAACGCATACTCCAAATCCCGGGTGTCTAAGTCAAACACGATGATGGAATAGACATTCCCGATCCGGTAACGGTCCGGGATGGGGATCTTCGCGTATGGTTCGTTTTCGTTATGGTGAAACAGCAGCAGCTCGCAGGACGCAGCTTCCTGAGAATGAAGCGTGAAACTGACTCCTCCAGGTATTAGACGCGCGCCGAATTCTTCGTACAATCCTGGTCTTACGGAAAAACCGGATATGGTGTCAAGCGGCCTGAAATCATCGGTGTACTGTGGCATATCGGTGTCCTTTCTGACAGATTAAGGCTGAAACAACATCTCAATCCGTCCTTCAGCGGCTTTCTCATCTTTGCCGTCAAAGTAAAATAGTAAATTTCTGTTCCGCGTTACCAGTCCTTTTTTCATCTCATCATAGTCTTTTACATTTACTTTCGATTTGCCATTATCGATATAGATGTCGCAGTCAAAACAATTGGCCGCCGTAATTAAAACAGCTATGGGGATGGGGGTATAACGCTGATAAATGTCAACTTGTTTCGTTCGCATATCCCAGCCTCCTTTTTATGGCGGGCGGATAATCCGTACGTCGGGTGACAAAACATTAAGATACTCTTCCAGAAAAAGATTGGTGAACTGTGAAATATAGATAAATCAATCTATCTATATTCTACCATATATTTTAGTGCGATACAAGATTAAAGCAAAAAAATAAACAGTTTAATCGTGAAAATTTTGTGAAATATGTGTAAAAACTAAATGGTGGCTACATGTATCCACTAAAACTGGGAATGTGCGGAAACCTTTCAGATAACAGCGCTGGTTATAGTATCTGCAATAGGGCCAGGTCACACAGATATAATATGATCCATGCGGCCCGGAGGTTCATAGCCGGCCTGTAATCCAGGGACCTCAGAAATATTACAGCCCCTCCCCCTCCTGTCCTTCCGCCTGTCGATCACAATTGCGCACGGCTGGTATCGCAAGACATAAAAACGACGCGATGAGCACCAGCCATCCGGCGATAATAAACCATTTCTCAACGCCAAAGCGCTCCGCAAATACTCCAGAGACGGATAATCCGACCGGTCCGCTGATCAGCCGGATGCTGCCGGATAACGATAGAACGCGTCCCAGATATTTTGCTTCGAAGCTGCTTTGCAGCAGTGGTGTGTAGATTCCCCAATAAAACGGGCCGGACACGCCCATCAGCCAGGAGCAGAAGACGAATGCAGCAAAACCATGCTCGGGAAGAAGCCCGGATATAAATAAACTGAAGCTCATCAGCAGAAACGAACCGACAATGGTATAAATCCTGTTTTTCGTTCCGCCCCATTTCGATAGTATAAGAGAGCCGAACAACAGCCCGATCGAAAATACGACTTCGACGATGCTTGCATTTGTGCTGGTTCCATGAAAATACGACATGCTCATCAGCGGGAACAACGCACTGGTCGGCATCAGCGCCAGGGTATACAGGGTGCTGATCAGAACCAGACCCAGCATGCCCTTATTCGTCTTCAAAATTAAGAAGCCCTCCATGGCCTCCCGCAGTACATGGACTTTTCCCCTGTTTTCCTCTTCAGGCAGCTTCGGTATCTCCGTAATGGCCAGTGTGAAGACTGCGGCCAATGCGCCCAGGACATCCAGAAAGATGATGCCGCTTAAACTCCAGGAGCTGTAGAATACGGCAGCCAGTACCGGGCTCAGTATCTGTGATACGGATTCTAAAGCCTGGGAATATCCGGCACAGCGGGTCAGCTGATCCTCCGGAACAATCTGCGGCGTAACGGCCTGGAGACACGGTGTGTGAAAGGCAGAACCGATGGAACGGAAAAACAGGACCACGAGGATCAGTTCGGTTGACAATGTCCCCGTCCAGCCGGCGATTACCATGACCAAACTGGCGGTGGAGATGAACAGATCCGAGAGAATCATGATCCGTTTTCGGTTATACCGGTCGATGAACACCCCGATAAAAGGCCCCAGGACTCCCTGCGGTAAAAATCCCATCATCATGGCGGCTGTCAGGACAAGGGCCGAGCCGGTCTGATCCGTTAAGTACCACACAATGGCAAACTGAAGGACAGCGCTTGAAAATTGGGAAAAAGCCTGCCCCGCCCATATCGTAAAAAAATTCTGTTTCCAGTTTTTCTGTAATGCGTTCATATCATTTCCCCCAGTTGGTGATTAGAAATATAGTATACAATAAATGATGCGGAATGGTGTGATTGATGGGAATACCGTGAATGAGAACGGTGAATGGACTGTAAATGGAGTCGTTCAGACAAAGTAAGGGCAAAGTACAACAGCCGCGCACAGGATTAAAACCTTGTGCGCGGCTGTTCTCTTATTTCTATACGTTTTCCGCAATCTCATAAAGCAGTCGTTCAGAATCTGTCCATCCAAGACAGGGATCGGTGATAGATTTCCCGTAGCAGTGCTCGCCGACTTTCTGGCTGCCTGGCTCAATGTAGCTTTCGATCATCAGGCCCTTGACCAGATCCTTGATCTGAGCCGCATGTCTTCTGCTGTGAAGAACTTCTTTGGCGATGCGGATCTGTTCCATGTATTTCTTGTTGGAATTGGAGTGGTTGGTATCCACGATACAGGCTGCATTATCCAGGTTGCGCTTGGCGTAAAGTTCCTGAAGCAGAACCAGATCTTCAAAATGGTAGTTCGGAATGCACTGGCCGTGTTTGTTGACTGCGCCGCGGAGAATGGTATGAGCCAGCGGATTGCCGCCGCTCTTTACTTCCCAGCCGCGGTATGTAAAATCATGACCCTGCTGTGCCGCTACAACGGAGTTCAGCATAACGGACAAGTCGCCGCTGGTCGGATTCTTCATGCCGACGGCCACGTCACAGCCGCTGGCGGTAAGACGGTGCTGCTGGTTCTCTACGGAACGGGCTCCGATGGCCACATAGGACATGATATCATCCAGATAAGTCATGTTCTCCGGATAGAGCATTTCATCGGCGGTGGGGAAGCCTGTCTCGGCAAATACACGCATGTGCATCTTGCGGATGGCGATGAGTCCCTCATGCATATCCGGTTTCTTCTCCGGGTCCGGCTGATGAAGCATTCCCTTGTATCCCTCGCCGGTGGTACGCGGTTTGTTGGTGTAGACACGCGGAATGATGATGAGACGGTCCGCGGTCTTCTCCTGAACCTTGATTAAGCGTTCTGCGTAGTCGCACACGGAATCTTCATTGTCCGCAGAGCACGGACCAATGATCACGAGAAATTTATCGCTTTTGCCGGTCAGAACATCGCTGACCTCCTGGTCCCTCTTTGCCTTCCGCTCTTTTAATTCAGCCGGAAGAGGGAAGCGTTCTTTGATTTCATCCGGGGTCGGAAGGTTGTTTACATATTGAAATCCCATGGTATCCTCCTGAAGATAAGATTCTTCTCTTTTGTTGTTGCCAATTATATACCAGAATATCGGAAAAATCTATACCTGACCGAAATTTTAGGAAATGTGTTCAAACAAGGGAATCCGGGTGTTCCTTTTTTTACAAAAATAGTGTATGATATGAGAAAAGATTTGAGAAAAGGGAATGGTGTGAGAGTATGGATAGATTCTGGACCTGGGGCGGTAAATACGTGGGAGTCAGACAGAAGGAGTATCTGGTGGCCTGTGACGGCACCGTGCTCGGGAAGTTTTTCGGCAGAGATATTTATGATCAGGACGGATATTATGTGGGAGAACTGGGGAAGGGCGGCCGGCTGATTAAGAACAGAACAAAGTCTGCCACACGCAGACCGGCATTCAGCAGAGGCGTGAAGGGAACGATCCAGGCCCCCCTGCGGGACTGCGCGCCTTATCCGCTGCTCTATGGGTTTGATGATTTTGAATTTTGATACGCCTGCACATCGCCTTATTTGACCTGGAATCATGGAGGTAAGGGGTGTGCAGGCTTTTTCATTGCAGTATGGCTGATTTCATTTGATGAAATGACGGGGAATGAAGGACAGGGAATGAACTGACGGTTCGTAAGAGAACCTTCAGTATTTCGTATGAGATATGCTATAGATATCTGGCCGGTTCTATATTATAATGAATCCGCGTAAGTAGAACAGATAAAGGAGAAATTTATGAGAAAATCAGTATTTGTAACCGCGCTGGTTCTGACAGCGATAAGCCTTACGGCCTGTGGAGGCAAGAAGGGCCCGGATAACGGCGGGTCAGGAACTGTGGCAGAGTCCACACAGGCGATTACGGTGGATTTGGAGAAAGTTCACCAGGCAGTAAAAGATGTATACGGAGAAAATTATATACCAAGCGCAGCCTATGACGCACAGGCATTAAACGATATATTCGGAGTTCCGGCGGATTTATACGAGGAATTCATCGCGGAAGGACCGATGATCAGCGTCCATGTGGACACCTTTGTGGCCATCAGGGCGAAGGAAGGAAAGGGCGGGGATGTGGAGAAGCTTCTCGGCGATTACCGCACCCGTCTCGTGGAAGATTCCATGCAGTATCCGATGAACATCAGCAAGGTGCAGGCGTCTGAAGTAGTCCGCCACGGAGATTATGTGTTCTTCGTTATGCTGGGAACGGCTTCTGAGGAAGCGCAGGAGCAGGGCGAAGAGGCTGCCCTTCAATCTGCACAGGAAGAAAACAAGAAGGCAGTTGACGCAATTAACGCATTCTTTGAGGGGTAAACATGGTATTTTCCAGCCTGTTATTCTTATTCCGGTTTCTGCCGGTTATGTTAATTGTATATTTTGCTGCTCCAAAGAGGTTCCGCAATGGGGTTCTGTTCATTGGGAGCCTCATTTTTTATGGTTGGGGAGAACCGGTGTACATCTCACTGCTGCTGTTTTCCACGCTGGTCGATTACGTCCACGGACGTCTGGTGTGGCGCTTTATGGAAGAGGGAAAACAGAAGCGGGCCAGGCTCTGTGTGGCTTCCTCGGTCATCATCAATCTGGGGCTTTTAGGTGTCTTTAAATACGCGGATTTCCTTTTGGAAACCGTGGGGCGGCTGACCGGGCTTGCATTCCCTCTTCCGGGACTGGCGCTTCCTATCGGTATTTCCTTTTATACGTTCCAGACCATGTCATACACGATCGACATCTACCGGAAGGAGGCCAGCCCGCAGAAGAATATCATCGATTTCGGCGCCTATGTCTCCATGTTTCCCCAGCTGATTGCGGGACCAATCGTGCGGTATCATACCATTGCAGAGGAACTGCGGGAGCGGACTGAGAACTTCGCCGGATTTTCCAGGGGAGTCTTTCTGTTTGCCGTGGGCCTGGGAAAGAAGGTATTGATCGCCAATACCATAGGAGCGCTGTGGACGCAGATTTCGGGTGTTCCGGATGCAGAGCGGACCGTCCTGATGATGTGGATGGGGATTCTGGCGTTCGGCATGCAGATCTACTTTGATTTTTCCGGTTATTCCGATATGGCCATGGGGCTGGGCGCGATGATGGGCTTTCACTTCCCGGAGAATTTCCGGTATCCCTATACGGCGAAGAGCATCACCGATTTCTGGCGCAGGTGGCATATCACCCTGAGCACCTGGTTTAAGGAGTATGTGTATATACCGCTGGGCGGAAACAGGAGAGGCGCTGCGGTGCAGGTGCGGAACATCGCGATCGTCTGGCTGCTGACAGGAATCTGGCACGGAGCGGCCTGGAATTACCTCTTATGGGGGCTCTATTTCGGTGCCCTTCTGCTGCTTGAGAAGTTTATTCTAAAACCGTATCTGGAGAAGATGCCATCTGCCGTCAGAAGCGTATACGCCATGATCTTCGTCTTTCTTGGCTGGGTGCTGTTTGCACATGAAAATATGGCGGAGGGGCTTCAGTACTTCACCCAGATGGCCGGCGCCGGAGGTATCGCCTTTGCAAGCCGGAGAACGTGGTATTTGCTGGTTACAAATCTGCCGTTATTTGCGGCGGCTGTCCTGGGTTCAACACCGCTTCCGGGAATCTTGTGCAGGAAGCTGTCGGGACGTGTAAGAGAGACGGCCGAATTGCTGTTTGTGGCGGTTATTCTTGTGCTGTCGGTTGCATTTCTGGTAGATGCCAGTTATAATCCGTTTCTGTATTTCAGGTTCTAGTGCCTCACGGCGTATTTACACTGGGAGACAGTAGCGTTGGAAATGAGGAGAGTTTATGAAGAAAGAGAGATACGGTGACAGAGGCATGACCTTCCTGTTTCTGGGCTTTTTGGGGATTGTATCCCTGGCGGGTATGATTACGCCGCAGAAGGCGTTTTCCGACTCGGAGAACCGGTATCTGCAAAAGAAACCGGAATTTACGGTGAAGTCTCTGCTGGCTGGAAGCTATGGAGAGAAGTATGAACAGTATTTGAGCGATCAGTTTCCGGGAAGAAACGGATGGATCGGTCTGAAGGTTACGTCAGAGCGTCTGGCCTTTCAGGAAGATGTAAACGGCGTATACTTTGGGAAAGACGGCTATCTGATCGAGAAATACGATACAGAGGACGTGGAAGGGGAGCAGCTGAACAAAAATATGGAGAAGCTGGCCGCATTTACAGGGGCGGCGGAGAAGTCCCTGGGGAAAGACCATGTGCGGGTGATGCTTGTACCATCGGCGTCCCAGGTCATGACAGACCGGCTGCCATTTCTCGCCGCGCCCTACGATCAGGGCCGGGTAACGGAGCTGCTTTTTGAACGCCTGAAAGAAGCAGGGAACTCCCCGGAGATGGTGCTTCCGGCAGAAGACTGCTTAAAATCGTTTCGGGACGAGGAGCTGTACTACCGGACGGATCACCATTGGACCGCCAGAGGGGCGTTTTTGGGATACCGGCTGTGGGCGGAGTCCATGGGGCTTATCCCGTGGACGGAAGACATGTTTGATATCCGGACGGCCAGCAGCGAGTTTCATGGAACGGTCTATTCCAAACTCAATGTTCCGTGGCGGTACGATTCCATCGAGGTGTGGCAGCCGAAGGAGCCACAGAATTACCGGGTGTCTTTCGACGGGGAACCGAAGGAATATGATTCCCTCTACTTTCCTGATGCATTAAAGGGAAAGGACAAATACGCCGTGTATCTCGACGGCAACCATGCCATAACCAAGATCGAAAACAGGAGCATAGAAGGAGATCAGAAGGAAAAGAAGCTTTTCATAATCAAGGACTCCTACGCCCACAGCTTCGCCGTGTTTGCGGCCAACCATTTCGGAACCGTGTATATGGCGGACCTGCGGTACCTGAACCTGAATTTGAAGGAGTGGATGGAGGAACAGGGGATCACGGATGTTCTGGTGATGTACCAGATTCCGGGATTTGCAAAGGAAAAAACGGTATCACGGCTGGTTTATAAATAGCAGGGCTGTGAACTGCGGCGAGGTGTATGATGAAGGATATACAACAGAAGGCAGCAGGCAATGTGGACTTGGGAACTGAAGAATGGATTGAGCAATATGGAAGGTTCGTGTATGGGCTTGCATTCCGTCTGACAACGGATGTGCAGGAGGCAGAGGACCTGTCCCAGGAGACGCTCTTAAAGGCGTGGCTGCACTGCCCGGAACTTAAGAATCCGGCGGCGGTGAAGAGCTGGCTGCGAACAATCTGTGTCAATGAATTTCGGATGAAGATCCGTAAACAGGCCAGCACCCCTCTCAGCTTTACGGATGATATGGAGGCCCTGGAGCGGGAGGGGAGTCTTCTTACTGAAAGCATTCCGTCTCCTGTGGAAGAAGTTATCGTGTCGGAGGAGGTTGAACGGCTTCGGGACGGCTGCTTTCTTGCGATGGCGGGGAAGCTGCCTTTGAATCAGAGGGCTGCATTTTCGCTTGTAGATATGTTTGGCCTGTCCATTCCGGAGACGGCAGAAATTCTCGATGTTACGCCCAAGGCGGTAAAGGGGCTTTTATACAGGGCGAGGCTGAGTCTGGAGTCTTTCTTCCGTGACCACTGCGGCATCCTGGATGAGAAAAATCCCTGCAGATGTTCGGCATGGATTGAATTTTCTAATAACAGGAATGCTCTGCAGAGGGAGACGAGAACGCGGATCACCGTACTGGACTACCGGGGTACCGGGTATCAGCCGAACGAAGAAACGAGGAGACAGATTCTCCATTATTACCGAAACATTCCGGACCGCGTTCCGCCGCAGGAATGGTATGATACGGTGGCGTCGGCAATCGGAACTTTTTTTAAAAATAATGCAGAAAAAACGGGACTTTCATAATTTCACAGCATCTTACTTTATAGAAGCGGTTATAGGGACTGGCAGCAGGCCGTGTGATCGTTTCAATACCATAAAACCAAAATAGAGAATGGAGAATGTAACATGGAGAAAAGTAAGATGGGAAATGGATTTAAGATTTTGCTGAGTGAGACTGGAGAAACCGGGAAGGCGTACATGGAAATGGTCATGAAAGGTTCGCAGGCCAGTGCGCTGGACAGAAAGACGCAGGAGCTGGCCTACTTATCCGTACTGGCCGCTCTGCGCATGACCGGAGGCATTGCCTACCATGTGGATTCTGCAAAAGAGCTGGGAGCGACAAAGGCTGAAGTCATGAGCGCAGTTTTAGTCGGTCTACCGGCCGTGGGAATACAGGTGATCGATGCGCTTTCAGCAGCCGCAGAGTGTTACGGGGAATCGTGAGACATCCGGGTGAAGGAAGCTTGAGAAGCGGTTAAAAAATGGAGTGCCCCCATACAGGACAAAGAAATTGAATGTCCTGTATGGGGGCGCTTTCTGTTTTTGCATACGCCTGATCCTATCCCTCTTCCTGCGTAGAAAAATCATTGATTTCATGTGGATTTTCTGCAAGATACTTTAACTGCTCCATATCACAGATTACGGTCTTGTGGCCTTCCTTTTCAATCACCTTCATTTTTTTCAGCACCAGCATAATTTTGGAAACGGTTACCGAATGGACTCCAAGGTATCTGGCCAGTTCGGTGTAGGTAAAATATTTTTGAAGTTCATATCTTCCGTTCTTTTCATTTGCCAGCTCAATCAGAGTCCGGCAGAGACGCCCCGACGTATGATCCTCCTTCGAAGAATGTACATGGGAGATTTCCTCCATAAAATGCCGGGCGATTCCTTCGCTGATCCAGTAGCCGATTTCCGGCTCTTCTTTTATCTTTCTCTCCAGTACGGAAAAAGGAATTTTGTATAGAATGCACTCTGTCTTTGTATACAAAGAACAGAAGCTATAGAGTGTATTAATCTGGGCTGCCCCTTTGTGTGATAGAAAAAACGGCACGCCGCCAATCAAATCCTTTTCCCTGAAATAGTGATAGATGATCTCTTCCCCATTTTGGGTGAAACGCAGCAGGGCGCATACGCCGGATATCAGACAGTAGGCGGTATTCTCATGATTGATGATCGAAGAAAAGTACTGGTTTTTGTCCAATTGGATCCTGGTGCCCTCTTTGCATAGAATTTCTAAAAAATGATCTCTTTCGTTCTCCTTCACAGTCCCTCCGGTTGTACAACATGCACATAAAAGATGCTGTCTTTTTTTATTTTATAAGCGATGTTTAGTGATTGCTATTTTTTTAACAGCAGCCGTATGTTATTATCTTAACAGAGTACTCAGACAAATTCAACCGATAAAAGGAGAAGCACCATGAAATCAGGGGTTAAGTATTATATTCATTGTATTATTGGCATATTGATTATGCTGGTTTTCCGTTTTATTTCTCCCTTTGGACCAGTTACGGAAGTCGGAGTCAAGGTATTAGGCGTCTTTCTTGGAACGATGTATCTATGGACCTTTGTCGATACGCTCTGGCCCAGTCTGTTCGGCGTCCTGATGTTAGGATTCACCGGTTTCGGCAGTTTTAACGGCCTTTTGAGCTCGACCTTTGGAAATCCGATCGTCATCATGCTGTTCTTTGTCATCATGCTGACAGGAGCCATAACAGAAGAAGGGATTTGCGAGTACATTTCCCGCTGGTTTATCACCCGCAGGATCAATAACGGGCGCCCATGGGTATTTACCGCAATGCTTTTACTGGGAGTATATCTTTTATCTGTTTTGACCGCTCCGAGTCCCACCATATTCATCTTCTGGCCGATTCTCTACAGCTTATTTGCGGTAATCGGATATAAAGAAGGCGACCGGTATGTGACCTTAATGCTGATCTCCGTTGTAATGGCAGCTTCCTTTGGATTTGCGACAACACCTTTCAAGGGCGCGCTCCCGGGGCTGCTGGGCAATTATGCAAAGGTGACCGGGACGGCGATCGAATACCTCCCCTATATGGTAACCGCAGCGGCGATTTCGCTGACGGCGCTGGCAGCTATCCTTCTGCTCATGCGTTTCGTACTTAAGCCGGACGTGACGCCGCTGAAACAGATCGATGCCAGTCTTTTTGACAAAAATCCGCTGCCGCCCATGAATCTCCGCCAGAAAAGCTTAAGCTTTGCCCTGCTCTTTTTTATCATCTGGGTGCTGGCTCCCTCTCTTTTGCCGGAAGGGGCTCTGCAGCAGCTGTTAAAGGATACACAGAATGCAATCCCTGTCTTTATCATAACCGTATGCTGTCTGATCCACGTAGATAAAAAGCCGCTGGTTAATTTTAAGACGATTGTTTCCAAATATATGATCTGGTCCGTTGTGCTGATTGTAGGCTCCGCATTGACCATTGGAAATGCCCTGACCGATGAAGCCACGGGAATCACCGTGTTATTGAAGCAGATTTTAACGCCTGTATTCGAGGGACAGAGTCCGCTGGTCTTCACCATTACCATTGTTGTCATTGCGTGTGTTCTCACCAATATCTGCAACAATATGGTGGTAGGCATGCTGCTCATACCAATTATCCATGTATTTTCGCAGCAGATCGGCGCCGGCTCCGCGGCCATTGCATGCTTGTCCATGTATATGGTGTGTATTGCCGTTGTGACGCCGGCCGCTTCCACGACATCGGCAATCCTGCATGGAAATACGAAATGGCTGAAAATTGGTGATATCTATAAATACGGAATCCTGATGAGCATAATCAGTCTGATTGCCGTCTTGGCCGTGGGTCTGCCCATCGCTAATATTTTCTTTTCATAAATAACAGGAGGAACAGGATGAAAATAATAGAACATTTTATTGACCAGCAGGCCGCAGCAGAACAGGAATTTATGGAGAACTTTCACCGGGAACACCGTTCTTTTGAAAATCCGCTCGTTACGATAAATCCTTACGGCATAGCGCCTCTCACCGCCGTGATCGCTTTTTTTACGGAGGAGAAGGTGAGTGTGAGCATTACGGTAAAAGGGATGGAAGCCAGCGGAGACATCGCGAAATCATTTCCGGAGGCGTATGAACACGTAATACCGGTCCTTGGCCTGTATCCGGGAACGGATAATACCGTGGAACTGAGGTTGTCGGATGGGCGGCGTAAAGAAATCATTATCACCACCGGTCCGCTGGACAGTGCCGTTAAACTGCCGGAGTCCATAGACACGACAGCCGCGTATATGGATGGAAACGTGATGTTCGTCATACCTGCCATGGGCGCGCTTCCGGCCGCTTACGATTACCGCGGAGACTGCCGCTGGTACTGCACGGAAAACATTACCTTCGCCATAAAGGAACTGCAGAACGGCCGTTTTTCCATCGGTTCCCCACGCCTTCTGGAGAAACCGTATTATACGACGGGGCTGTGGGAAATGGACCTGATCGGAAAAATCTATGCGGAATACCGTCTTCCCGGCGGCTATCACCACGACCAGTTTGAGATGGAGGATGGGAACCTCCTTGTACTGACGGAGTGCTTTGAAAATGGCACGGTGGAGGACATGTGCGTCCTGATTGACAGGACAGATGGTTCCATTTTAAAAACCTGGGACTTTAAGGATATTCTGCCCCAGGATGCCGCTCCTTCCGGAAGCTGGAGCGCTCATGACTGGTTCCACAATAATGCTCTGTGGTATGATAAAAAGACGGATTCCATCACACTATCCGGCCGTCATCAGGATGTCCTGATCAACATTGATTTTCAGACCGGAAAACTGAACTGGATTCTGGGGGATCCGGAAGGCTGGCCGGAGGACATGAGGGAAGCATACTTCTTAAAGCCAGTGGGCGATCTGGAATGGCAGTATGAACAGCACGCCTGTCTCATAACCCCGGATGGTGATGTTATGACCTTTGACAACGGCCATTACCGTTCTAAAAACCCGGAGCACTACCGCCTGGGAAAAGACAATTACTCAAGAGGCGTGCGTTTTAGCATCGACCGGGAGAACAGGACCGTCCGACAGATCTGGCAGTACGGAAAGGAACGGGGAAATGAGTTTTTCTCGCCCTACATCTCCAATGTGGACTACTACGGAGAGGGGAATTACCTGGTGCATTCCGGCGGAATTGCCTCCCTTGACGGTATCACCTGCGAAGGCGTCGGCTCCCGCAGATATTTTGAGAACAAAAATGTCCGGCTTGAGTCAAAGACCGTGGAGCTTCTGGACGGCAGAGTTGTCTACGAAATGTGCCTGAACGCCAATTATTACCGCGCAAAGAAAATGTCCCTTTACAGCGAAGGGGAGAACTTGACGCTGGGACGCGGAACAATCCTGGGGACATTAGGGAAAACGCCGGAATTCGGAACAGCCGCCGAGACGGAATATAGTAAAAGCACCATTCCGGATCAATACCACTTAGAAGTCAGCGAAGAGTTTGACCGTTACACCTTCCATGGAACCTTTGAGAAAGGGCAGCTGGTGATGCTGGTCTTAGAAGACGGGGAGGGAAGCTGCCATAACTATTTCGTATCCACTTCCGCAGTGTCATTTACCGCCATGTGCGTGGGCACGTTCCAGAGTTCCGGGCGTCAGGTGGACTTCCGGCTGAATAAATGCGGTCTTCGGGGGGAATACGCCGTTTCTCTGATTATCGATGATACTAAATACAGCCTCGGCCTGACTTTAAAAATTGATGGCTGAAAAATAAATAAAAAAATAAATTTAGGCTATTTTTTGAGATACAACTTGACATTTTATTATTCCTGGCTTAATATAATGGTACCAGGAAATTTAAGATATCATATCAACATACAAAACCCCAGGGGCGCAATCCCTGGGGCTTTGTTTTTAGCTAACTGTCTTATTCGTCTCGATCTAACCATTTGCATATGTAGTAACCAGCTACACTCGCTATAATCGAGATAAGGAAATTTAAGATATTGCTCAGCTTTTGCTTTGAGCTGTTTTTTTCTCTGGAAGTTGACGGTAGTATTTAAAAATTTCTTTTTCATTTTGGCTATTGTTTTGATACAATTTTTTTGCTGAAAAAATAGATTTAGGCTCTTGACAAACAAACTGAAACCTCATATACTAATCAATAACTTCATATATGCAAAAAGGCGTTGATAAGAACAAGTAATAATGCGCAATAGCACACAGAAAGCAGCCGGTTGATGAGAGGCGCGTGGAAAGCGGATTGTGAATACATCTTTGAGCTTCACACTGAAAGCAGATCTGGAAGGGACGGAGAGTCCCGCGGATCGGCGAGTAGACTGTGACGGATTCCTGCACACGTTATCGTGCTAGAGTATGACGATCGTACTCGAAGAGGTAAGCGGCGCGAGCCGTTTATAAATTAAGGTGGTAACACGGGATTACAGTCTCGTCCTTTGAACAGGACGGGACTTTTTTTTATGTAATAGGAAAGTATCTACAAAAATTAAAAGAAAAGGAGAAAACAATTATGACAGCGTACGAAGAACTCAAAGCCCGCGGCCTCATTGCCCAGGTAACGAATGAAGAAGAGATCAGCAAAATGATCAATGAAGGGAAGGCTGTATTCTATATTGGCTTTGACCCAACCGCGGACAGCCTTCACGTAGGACATTTTATGGCGCTTTGCCTGATGAAGCGTTTACAGGAGGCGGGAAACAAACCGATCGCCCTGATCGGCGGCGGTACCGGAATGATCGGTGATCCGTCGGGACGCAGCGATTTACGCCAGATGATGACTGTAGATACGATTCAGCACAACTGCGACTGCTTCAAGAAGCAGATGAGCCGTTTTATCGATTTTTCCGAAGGAAAGGCCATGATGGTCAATAATGCGGACTGGCTGCTGGATTTGAATTACGTCGATTTCCTGCGTGAAGTGGGAACTCATTTTTCTGTAAATAACATGCTGAGAGCGGAATGCTACAAGCAGCGTATGGAGAAAGGCTTAAGCTTCTTGGAGTTCAACTACATGATCATGCAGAGCTACGATTTCTATGAGCTGTTTAAGCGCTACGGCTGTAATATGCAGTTCGGCGGCGACGATCAGTGGAGCAACATGCTGGGCGGTACAGAGCTTATTCGCCGGAAGCTGGGCAAGGATGCGCACGCCATGACAATCACCCTGCTGCTTAACTCCGAGGGCAAGAAGATGGGCAAGACCCAGTCCGGCGCTGTATGGCTGGATCCGAACAAGACCACTCCGTTTGACTTCTACCAGTACTGGAGAAATGTGAGCGACGCAGATGTCTTAAAATGTCTCCGCATGCTGACATTCCTGCCGATCGAGCAGATTAACGAGATGGATAAATGGGAAGGAAGCCAGTTAAACCAGGCGAAAGAAATCCTGGCATACGAGCTGACAAAACTGGTTCACGGCGAGGAAGAAGCTGAAAAGTCCCAGAAGAGCGCCCGTGAACTGTTTACCGGCGGTAATGCGGCCGATATGCCGACCTGCGAGCTGACGGATGACGATTTCAGAGAAGGAACCATTGATATTCTCGATATTCTTCATAAATCCGGTCTCGCCGGCTCTCGTTCCGAGGCAAGACGCAACGTGGAACAGGGCGGCGTATCCGTTGACGGCAATGCAGTAAATGACGTGAAGGCCGTCTTCGCAAAAGAGAGCCTGGAGGGCGAAGGCGTCGTTGTGAAGCGTGGAAAGAAGAAATTTGTTAAAGTTATTGCAAAATAGAATTGAGGAAATGGTGAGAGCGGTGAATGCTTATGGCGTTCGCCGCTCTCCTGTTGTTGGAGTATAACTGTCCCAGAGCCTGCAGCAGAAAGCTTTGCTGGAAAATGACATCGGAATACTTGACAAAACCGGCAATTGAATTTAGAGTAGAATGACAAATCCGGCCGGAACCGGAGAAACGTCAAAGCAGGGAAACGCAGAGTCAGGTAAGAACCCAGGGAGGAATACTGTGGAAAGCATAAATGTGATTGTAGAAACAGAGCGGTTGATTTTAAGAAGATATGTGGAAGGAGATGCGCAGGATCTGTACGAATACTTATCCAATCCGGAGGTCGTTAAATACGAACCTTATAAACCGATGGATCCGGATGAAGTAAAGAGTAACCTTGCATGGAGAATCTCAACCGATGAGATGATTGCCGTCGAATTAAAAAGCAATCATAAGATGATAGGAAATGTATATTTGGGAAAGCGGGAGTTTGACGCCCTTGAAATGGGATACGTATTTAATCAGGATTATTGGGGAAAGGGATATGCAAAGGAAAGCTGCAAGGCTTTAATCGGGCAGGCATTTTCCAGTGGAATACATAGAATCTTCGCTGAGTGTGACCCACAAAATCAAGGCTCCTGGAGACTGCTGGAGTCATTGGGATTTGAACGGGAAGCTTACTTGAAACAAAATGTGTATTTTTGGAAGGATGACGATAACAAACCTCTTTGGAAGGATACCTATATTTATGCAAGGTTGAATCCGCATATGGAGAGGTGATAAAAGGATGGCGGAGGCTGGGATCACTCTTGGGAGAATCCCGGCCTCTGCCATCCTTTTTATGTGGATTGCCTGATTGCTGTGGTGACGCCGATGTTGACAGTAGCGCTGCCGATGGAATCGAACGGCTTAGTGAAGTGCACCGCTTGCGTCGGGCGTAAAGGTTTTCGCCTTTGTCAGCATTTTTCCGTTTTCCTGCAGGTAATAGGTCTTTCCGTCAACCGTGAGAAAACCTGTCTGCATAACGCCGGTTTCCGGATTTAAGTAATACCAGTCGCCGTTATCATTTAACCAGCCTTTGTGGAGACTGCCGGTGCTGTCATAGTAATACCAGCTGCCATCCTGGGAAGACCAGCCGCGCGGGGCTGCCGCTTCACCGGAACCGTCTGTATTCACCGAATCGGCAAATGCTACGATTTTATATGCAGTATTGGAACCGGACTGTGTCCAGACGAGACATTTCTTACCTTTCACAAGGTCCTGGAGTGTAACGATATTTCTTGTGAGGTAAGGAAGAATCTGACTGTCGGGATTAACGGTATAGGTGGTACCGTTATCTGCTGAAATGGTACCGGAAACACCGTCACCTGCAACCGTCAAGGTATCAACTGTTATATATTCCGGAACTTTGAAATCGGCCGGAATGCTGCAGAGAATGATCTCTCCGTGAGACATCGGCGGAAGACTTAAGGTCATGGCCGGGCTGATATAGGCGTAGATGGTCTCGCCGTTTTTAAGAGTATCCAGCGCAACGGGATAACCGTTTACTGCGTCTAAAATTCTGGTTTCTTCTGATACATTGATAATTAATTCCTGTCCGGCAAAATCCCCGTCCTGCCGGGAAATGGACAGTCGGCCGTCGCTGGTCTGATTTACCGTTCCATAGATCCGGACGGAAGAAGGAGCCGTACCTGTGTCAGCCTTTGAACGGAAAGCAAATCCAGAGGCGAAGACGGCTGTGACGCATAAAAGTGAGAGAAGCAGACTTCCGGTTAATTTTTTCATTGAAACCTCCATTAAATTAGTTGTGTTTTTCGATTGCTGCCAATTAGATTATAGCAGGTTGGTTGAAAAATGAAAATTAAGAAAGTTTTACAAATACTTACAATGATGGATGGCGTGCTGGGAGTATGGTATGATAAAATTGTGTGAAAGATGAGAGAAGGAACAGGAGAAAAACGATGCCTAAATTAAGAAAAATGCTTGGTGATGTCAATTCTGCGGAATGTATTGCTCTGATGCGTCTTATTGAAACACAGAATGAAAGAACGCTGGCGGCCTGGGCTGTTGGCTATGCGAAAGATAATTTTCTGGGAATTTATGAGAATGAGTGCCCGGGGAATGTGTGTCTGAGGGATACGGTTCTGGCATGTGAAGAATATTTAAAAGGAAACGGTAAATTATGTGAGATAAAACCGGTAATTAAGGAAGCGGGGCAGCTTGCCCGGGATCTGGCGGATAATCCTACCGCACAGGCTGCGGCGCGGGCGGTTTCAACAGCATGTGCTTCGGTTCATACGCCGACCAGCGCGCTGGGATTTCTGTTTTATGGGGCCGCAGCCGCAGCATACAGCCAGGCCGGACTGGAACAAGGTGCTGAGGTTTATGATAAAATAGCTTCCAAAGAGTTGGAAAAAGCTGTAGATTCGCTGAAACAGGTCTGTGTGCCGGATGAAGCACATCCGGTGAAGGTGAAATGGAATTGTTAGGGGGGGCCCGATGCAGAAGATTGTTGCTGTTAAATACAGCCGACAAAGAAAATAATTTCAACGTGGGAATGCCGATTCCTCTTATCTTTTTAATCGGCATTTCCACGTTATTTTTTTCGTGCTGATCCCGCAGGAAAAGGTCTCATATTCATACTCATCACCATCTGATTCATTGCCGCTTGATTCCAAGCCGGAATTCTGTTTATAATAGAATAAAAGCGCTTTTTCGCCCGTGTAATAAGATCAGATTTCGGGTTGGCCATCAGTTTTGCATGTATTGATCTGTTGTATTACAAAAGGTAAAAAAATCAAATATTTTGCGATCACAATCTTGTAATAAACTACATCTTGTGGTATTATCTTTTAGTGACGGCATTAATAACAGTTATTAATACTGATTGCTTGATGAATGAAAAATGACAATTAAACTTTGGAGAATGGCGGTAAAAGAAATGGATATCAGAAAAAGAAACGGTCAGCCGGAATCATACGAGTGCGGGAAGATAAAGAGTGCCATCCTGTGTGCGTTTGCCAGTGTGAATCAGGAGCCTGGCGAGGCGCGGATGGACAGGATCATGGGTCTGGTGAATGAGAAAGTGGACGGTGCGGTGAAGGATGGAAGTCCTCTCAGCGTGGAGCAGATTCAGGACATGGTGGAACAGTCTCTGATGGAAGCCGGCTGCTACGAGGCGCTTAAGAGCTTTATTCTTTATCGGAATGAGCGGAGTAAGGAACGCAGTGTGAGGCAGGATCTGGTCCGGTATTTTAACGATGTTCCTGATATGGAGGCCGTCTTAAAGGAGATTCAGAAAAAATGGACCGGCACCGCGTACCGGCTGGAGCACCTGTTTATGAAATTTTCGGCTTTCTATAAACAGGGGATGACGGAAGCGGAGAAGCTGGCAGCCTTAATCCAGGCCGCTGTGGAGCTTACCACCCAGGAAGCGCCGGACTGGGAGTACATTGCGGCCCGTCTTTTGATGGTCCGCTTCAGAAAGAACTTAAGATCCATGGAGGCGAAGTATCAGATCAGAAGCTTTTACGATAAGCTGTATTTTCTGACAGGGGAACGGCTTTACGGCGACTATATTCTGGAACATTACACCAGGGAGGAGATCGAGACGTGTGAAGGCTTCCTCGACGAAACGCGGGATCAGCTTTTTACGTATTCCGGTCTGGAGCTGCTTCTTTCCAGATATGTGATCCGCAGCCGGGAGAATGTTCCGTTAGAGTCCCCGCAGGAAATGTTTCTGGGCATCGCCCTGCATCTGGCCATGCTGGAGAAGAACGACCGGCTGGAATGGGTGAGGCGTTTTTACGATATGCTGAGTACGCTTAAGGTTACCATGGCGACGCCGACCCTTTCCAACGCGAGAAAGCCGTATCATCAGCTTTCCTCCTGTTTTATCGACACGGTGCCGGACAGCCTGGATGGCATTTACCGCAGCATTGACAGCTTTGCCAAGGTCAGCAAGTTCGGCGGTGGTATGGGGCTGTATTTCGGCAAGGTCAGGGCAGCAGGAAGTGCAATCCGCGGTTTTAAGGGCGCAGCCGGGGGCGTGATCCGCTGGATCAAGCTGGCCAATGATACCGCGGTGGCGGTAGATCAGCTGGGCGTGCGCCAGGGAGCCGTCGCCGTATATCTGGATGCGTGGCATAAGGACCTTCCGGAATTCCTGGCACTGCGTACCAACAATGGGGACGACCGTATGAAGGCACACGACGTATTTCCGGCGGTCTGTTATCCGAATCTGTTCTGGAAGCTGGCAAAGGAGAATATCGACGCGGACTGGTACCTGATGTGTCCTCATGAGATTCTCACGGTAAAGGGCTACTCGCTGGAAGATTCCTATGGACAGGAATGGGAGGAACGCTATCGGGACTGTGTCGCTGATCACAGGATTCATAAGCGGGTGATTCCGGTAAAAGAACTGGTCCGCCTGATTTTAAAGAGTGCGGTGGAGACGGGAACTCCATTTACCTTTAACCGGGACCTGGTTAATGAGGCAAATCCCAACAGCCATAAGGGCATCATTTACTGCAGCAATCTCTGTACGGAAATTGCACAGAATATGAGTCCGGTGGAACAGATGGAGCAGCGCATCGAAACGGTGGACGGCGAAACGGTGGTGGTGACAGTGACAAAGCCCGGCGATTTCGTGGTATGTAATCTGGCCAGCCTCTCTCTCGGGAAGATCGATGTGACGGACCGGAAAGAGGTTACCGAGCTGACACGGTACGCAGTGCGTGCGCTGGACAATGTCATCGACTTAAACTTTTTCCCAGTTCCATACGCCAAAATCAACAACATGCGGTATCGCCCCATCGGACTGGGGATCAGCGGTTACCACCATATGCTGGCGAAAAACGGAATTTCCTGGGAATCGGAGGAGCATTTGACATTTACCGACCGGGTGTTTGAATGGATTAATTACGCGGCGATTGAGGCAAGCTGTGACTATGCCGGGGAAAAGGGCCGCTATGAGCTGTTTGAAGGAAGCGACTGGCAGACGGGCGCCTATTTTGAAAAACGGAACTACCATTCGGAAGAGTGGCTTCGGCTGAAGGAAAAGACGGCGGCAAACGGCATGAGAAACGGATGGCTGATCGCCATTGCGCCGACGAGCAGCACCAGTATGCTGGCGGGAACGACGGCCGGCCTGGACCCGATCATGAACCGGTATTACCTGGAGGAAAAGAAGAATGGACTGGTGCCGCGGGTGGCTCCGGATTTATCTCCCGAGACATTCTGGCAGTACAAGAACGCCCACTACATTGACCAGCAGTGGTCCGTCCGGGCGGGGGGAATCCGGCAGCGCCATGTGGACCAGGCGCAGAGCATGAATCTCTATATCACCAACGAATACACCTTAAGGCAGGTGCTGAACCTTTATGTACTGGCCTGGGAGTGCGGCGTAAAAACCATTTATTATATCCGCTCCAGAAGCCTGGAAGTAGAAGAGTGCGAGGTATGCTCCAGCTAAATGCGGCCGCGGAAATAACATGCAGCAAGCTGTAAAAGAGGAAAGGAAAGACCATGGAACAATTAACCAGAAAGCCGTTATTCAATCCGAACGGCGATACCGACGTCAGAAACCGCCGTATGATAGGCGGCAATACAACGAATCTCAACGATTTTAACAATATGAAATACACCTGGGTGAGCGACTGGTACCGGCAGGCCATGAACAATTTCTGGGTGCCGGAGGAGATCAACCTGGGCCCTGATGTAAAGGACTATCCTATGCTGGACGCCGGGGAGCGGAGGGCCTATGACAAGATTCTGTCATTCCTCGTATTCCTGGACAGCATCCAGACCGCCAATTTACCGGCCATCGGCGAATATATTACGGCCAATGAAATCAACTTATGCCTGTCCATCCAGACCTTCCAGGAGGCGGTCCACAGCCAGAGCTACAGCTATATGCTGGATACCATCTGCGAGCCGCAGACCAGGAACGAGGTGCTCTACCAGTGGAAAAACGATGAGCATCTGCTTGCCAGAAATACCTTTATTGGAAATCTTTATAATGAATTTCAGAAGGACAAGAGCCCGTTTACATTTATGAAGACCGTGGTAGCCAATTTCATCCTTGAAGGGGTTTACTTCTACAGCGGATTTATGTTCTTCTATAACCTTGGCAGGAACCACAAGATGCCGGGATCCGCACAGGAGATCCGGTATATCAACCGGGATGAGAACACTCATTTATGGCTGTTCCGCAACATGATTCTGGAACTCAAAAATGAGGAGCCGGAGCTCTTTACCCCCGAACGCGTGGATGTATACCGAGAGATGATTAAAGAGGGATGCCGCCAGGAGATCGCCTGGGGCCATTACGCCATCGGAGACAAGGTGCCGGGACTGACGAAAGATATGATAACGGACTATATTCAGTATCTTGGCAACCTGCGGTGTTTCAGCCTTGGCTTTGACCCGATTTATGAGGGGCATGAAAAGGAACCGGAGAGTATGGCCTGGGTATCCCAGTACAGCAATGCCAACATGATAAAGACGGATTTCTTTGAGGCCAGAAGTACGGCTTATGCGAAGAGCAGCGCTCTGGTAGATGATCTTTAAATCTGGCAGATGATCTTTAAAGAAGAAGCGGGCATGAGGGCAGTTTTAGAAAACTGCCTTCATGCCCGCGATGTCATCCACGGTCATGGCCTGGGAAATCCGGTCAAAATCCTTTTGTATGAGAACGTAGATATCGAGAATCGGCTGGCACTGAATTCGGGTCTCCTCCATGATCTCATCGTAGTCGGAAATCATGAGCTCCACAATAGCGGCGTCGATCAGACCTGCGTCCTTCATTTCTGTGATAATCGTGCATATTTTGTCTTTGGAAAATGCGGTCTTGTAGCTTCTCGTGCCGGAAAGGGCGCTGATGATATCAGCGATGGCCACGATCCGTTCTCCGGTGCTTAAGTCGGCGGCGGCCAGGCCTCTCGGGTAACCGGAGCCGTCGAGCTTTTCATGGTGACGGAGGGCGAGCGATTTGACCGTATCCTCGATGACGTCTCCGAAAATTTTCTCAGTGATGTCCACGTGGGTGCGCATGATATTCATGGCCTGGGGGCTCAATTTGCCCGGATACTCCAGGATTTCCACCGGAATGCCGATTTTTCCCAAGTCATGAAGCATGGAACCGCAGATGATCTGGTTGCATTCCTCCTTGTTCATCCCCATGCGTTTCGCCAGTTCGGCGCTGATGGTCGTGGTGGTGATGGTATGGGTAACCGTGTGGCGGCTTCGGAAATCAATGGTGAAGATAAGCATCTTTAAGTAATCCGTGATTTCGTCCTGTGTGAGGGGAATCTCGGAAAACAACTGAAAAAATAGCGATTCTGCGTCCGTGTCGCCTTCGAACGGTGTGTGGAAATCGCAGGCGAGGGCAAGATCGGCAATAACGGGCGAGAATTTTGTTCCGCTTCCTTTCTTCAGGAGAGCCGCGGTTTCTTCCCATGTCAGGTGCTGCACCTCCATGGCGACGTCGATGCGGTCGGCCACATGAATGACCTGTGCAAGAAGCCGGATTCCTTCCGGAAATACCTCCGAATGCTCCAGAACCTGCCAGGTAGCGTGATGCAGAAGAATAGCTCCGGAAAGCTTTTTGAGCGGAGAAAAGTATTTGATGAACAGATAGCCATAGACGGAGTGGGCCAGAACATCATTGGTGTCAAACTGCAGCATCTTTGAAATCTCATCGGTCTTGTAGGCGCCGATGTCGTGAAGAAGGGCCAGAAAACAGACGTCCCGTATCTTCCGGGCGTCTTCATGGAAATATGGCTTTAACATTTCAGATACAATATAGGCAACCCTGTAGCCGTGATTCATCAGGCGGGCGTCCACATAGCTGCAGGAACGACGGATAATTTCCAGTATTCCCCGGTTGTCAATGGAACCTGTATACTGCATAATTTTGTTCTCCAGTTTTCGTGTTTGATGGTAAATTTAAGTGTAACATAAATGGGGGAAAATGTCATGCTTATGTATGGGATTTTTACAGCAAAATGTGAAAGGATGTTCCGTTACGGGGCGGTCCGCAGAGTGAGAATGGCGCCCGAACCGTAGACGGATTCTGTTCTTTTGATAAATTCGCAAATCATCGTGACAAATCAGGAAAAATCATTTACAATAAATGGAGAAAGGGCTTTCAGAGAGGGGATGCAGACTATGAATATCTACGATATTGCGGCGGAGGCGAAGACATCGATCTCCACCGTATCACGGGTACTGAATAATAAAGGGAATGTAAATCCGGAAATCAGACAGCGGGTGGAGGAGGTGCTTAAGAAGTACGACTATAAACCCAGCGCCATTGCGCGTGGGATGGTGTCGAAGACGATGAAGAGTATCGCGATTCTAACTGTGGATGTCAGGGTGACCCACTACGCCAGAATGGTTTACGTGATTGAACAGATTTTCAGCAATGAGGGGTATAATGTGACCGTCTGTAATACGGGCGGTTCGATCAGCGAATGCGGCCGGTATTTCGAGATCCTTTCCGAAAAACAGGTGGATGGAATCGTGCTGATCGGATCTGTCTTTAATGAGCTGATCCATTATCCGGAGATGACGGCCAGGATTAAGGGGATTCCTGTGGTGGTCGCCAATGGACAGGTGAAGCAGCCGGATTTCTATTCCGTTATGGTGGACGATATGAAAGGGATCCGCTCCGTCGTCGATTATCTCTATGAAAAAGGACACAGAGACCTGCTCTATCTCTATGACCTGGAGACGGAGAGCAGCCGGGCGAAATGTCAGGGATTTCTGGAAGCCATGAAGCTGCACGATATCGCCGGAGCCGAAAAGAATGTGGTGCACTGCCGGTACGGCCTGGAAGGCGGTCTAGAGGCGGCAGAGGAGATCTGCCAGCTCGGCATCCCGTTTACAGGGATTGTGTGCGGTGAAGATATTACCGCTATCGGGGTGATGAAGGGGCTGAAAAAGAAAGGCTTCCGGGTGCCCGAGGATATCGCAGTGACCGGCTGCAACAATTCTCCTGATTCTCTGATCTGTGAGCCGGAACTGACGACGCTGGATAATAAGCCTGAACTTCTGGGAGATATGTGCGCCCAGCTTTTAAAGGATGTTCTGGAAGGCCGGAAAGCCTTATCCAATGTGGCTATACAGCCAGAATTATTGATACGCGGGACTACACAGTGAGAAAACAGAATTGGGAAAACAGGATCGGGAAAACAGGATCGGGAAAATAGAATCGGGAAAATAGAATCGAGAAAACAGGATCGGGAAAATAGGATCGGGAAAACAGGATCGGGAAAATAGGATCGGGAAAATAGAATCGAGAAAACAAAATCAAAAAAAGGATCATAAAATTGTGATTATGTAAAAACGCTTTCTCAATATAAAAGAGTTTATTTGGAGACTAAAATCAAATAAACTCTTTTTTTAATGCTTAAACGTGAAAACGCTTTTATATAAAAGCAAAACAATGTGACTTTTCCACAAAAAGACATGTGGATAAATATGCATTATTAACTAAAATTAAGAGTTTATTACAAGGCATATTGACAAAATAGTCTCGAATGCTATAATGAGACTATAAGAAAGCGCTTTCTCAAGAATTGAAAAAGAGATCTAAAAAGTAAAGAGCAGTAACGAAGACAGGACAGGTAATTGAGAAGAAAACAAGTTCTTCCGTCAGTCCCCCACCGGCGGAGGCCAGATTAAAGGAGAGAAAAATCATGAGAGTGCAGTATGAGGATTTATTAAAGAAGTTCCAGGGAATTTTGGTGAGCAGAGGGTTTTCCGAGACTCATGCGCTTGACGCGGCGACGGTGTTTGCAAAAAACAGTCTCGACGGTGTGTATTCCCACGGTGTAAACCGTTTTCCGAGAGTGGTCAGCTATCTGGACAAAGGAGAGATCGATCCGTCGGCTATTGCGACATGCGAATCGGCTATGGGAGCTATTGAGCGGTGGAACGGACACCGTGGATTCGGTCCGTTAAATGCAAAGCTTGCCATGGATCGTGCCTGTGAACTGGCGAAATTAAACGGTGTGGGCGTCGTGGCGCTGGGCAATAACAACCACTGGATGCGCGGCGGCAGCTACGGATGGCAGGCTGCTGACCAGGGCTGCATCGGAATCTGCTGGTCCAATACCATGCCGAATATGCCGGCCTGGGGCGGTAAAGACAGAAAGATCGGCAACAATCCACTCATTATGGCGATTCCGAGAAGCAGCGGTAAGCACGCGGTCATCGACTGTGCCGTATCCCAGTTCTCTTACGGTAAGATCGAGGAGGCGAGGCTGAAGGGCCAGCAGCTTCCGGTACCGGGCGGCTACGACACCAATGGAAATATCACCACGGATCCCGCGGAGATTGAAAAGACATGGAGAGTGCTTCCGATGGGCTACTGGAAGGGAAGCGGAATCTCGATTGCCCTGGATCTGATCGCAACGGTTTTAACCAGCGAGAATTCCGTTAAGAAGATCGGGACCTTCGGCGACGAGGTAGGCTTATCCCAGGTGATGATCGCCATGGATCCGTCCAAGTTTAACACGACTGAGGAAACAGACCGCATTGTGGATGAGATTCTGGCGGATATCAAGGCCTCGGAGCCTGCGGCAGAGGGCGGGGAGGTGTTCTACCCTGGCGAGCTGGAACTGAAGACGAGAGATGACAACACGAAGAACGGAATTCCGGTTATCGAAGAGGTGTGGGAGACGTTGAATTCTTTGGAACGCTAGAAGGGGTCACCCTGAAAGAATGGTAGAGAGGGAGAGAAAAATCAATGGAATATATCATAGGAATTCTGATTCTGGTATCATTTTTCGGCCTGGCATTCTATGCCGCGAAAGGCGGAAACTTAATGATGGGTATGCTGGTCATGGCAATTCTCTGGACCGTACTCCCCATGATCGGCAATACATTTCCGACGAATCCGGCATTTGTTGCGGCTAATGCGGAGAACGTCGGTATCACATGGATCCAGGCATTCTCAAAAGTATTTCAGAGCGGCCCGGAAGGCTGGGGGACCGTTCTGGTCAACGTCGTATTCGGTGCCTGGTTTGGACGCGTGCTCTTAGAGACGGGAATTGCCTCCACGCTGATCCGAAAGACCACGGAGCTGGGCGGTGATAAGCCGGCCGTTACCTGTATTCTTTTATGTATCGTGACCACAGCGATTTTCTCCTCTCTGTTTGGAGCAGGAGCGGTTGTGGCTATCGGTGTGATTATCCTTCCGATTCTGATGTCTCTTGGGATTCCGAAGGTGCTGTCTGTCGTATCCTTTATGCTGAGCATCGGCGCCGGTATGTTCTTAAATCCGGTCCTGTTTGGACAGTATACCGCATTTTTTCTCGATGCGGAGGGGAGAACTACATATCCTTACGAAGAGTATGTGCGTTGGGGAGGAATTGCCCTGGCGGTTCAGCTGATTTTCACCATCTGTCTTGTGCTCTTCTGCATGAGAAAGAAAAAGACAGTTCACTCCTGGGCGGCCAGACGGCCAATCAGACAGAAAATGGATTTCGCCCCGGGCAAATCCCTTCTTACTCCGTTTATTCCGGTGTTCCTGCTGATCGTGTTCAAGGTTCCGATCATCATGGGATTCCTGATCGGCGGTTTCTATGCGCTCTTTGTCTGCGGGAAGCTTAAGAATTTCCGTACGGCCTGCCGTACCTTTAATAAAGACTTTTTCGACGGCGTTGTCGATACCGCTCCGCTGGTGGGCTTCCTGCTCATGGTACCCATGTTCAACAAGGCGGCCGAACTGTGTATCCCGTATTTTAACGCGCTGCTGGGCAATGTAATTCCTCACAGCACCCTGTTTATCACCATAATTTTCTGTGCTCTGGCACCGCTCGGGCTGTTTCGCGGACCGTTTACCTTATACGGATGCGGCGCGGCCACGCTGGGGATTTTAAAGGGAATCGGATTTTCCACCGCATTTCTGGCGCCTCTCATGATTGCATCTACGACGGTCATGAACGTTTCCTGCTGTATCACACAGTCCTGGATCGTATGGGGAATCAGCTATGCCAAGGTTTCCACCAGGGATTTCTTAAAGATGAGCGTCGTATGCGGCTGGATTATCTGCGTGATCTTACAGATTGTCACATTTGTGATGTTCGGTTAACGAAAAGGAGTAAACTATCATGGGAAAAAGATTAGTGAGAATGGGCATTGACGTAGGCGGAACCCATACGAAGGCGGTAGCCATTGACAATGCGACACATGAGATTATCGGAAAATCTTCCGTTAAGACGACACATGACGATGTGAGTGGTGTGGCGGCCGGTGTTGTAGCCGCGTTTCAGAACTGCTTAAGGGAAAATGATATCGCTCCGGAGGACGTGATTTTCGTGGCGCACAGCACCACCCAGGCTACCAACGCTCTGATTGAGGGCGATGTGGCGACTGTCGGAGTGGTCGGCATGGGGCCGAAGGGCATGGAGGGCGTTCTCTCCCGTGCTCAGACGAAGCTGAAGGATATCGATTTAGGATCCGGCAGAAAGATTGTTATCAAAAACCGGTATTTAAAGGATGACGAAGTGGATGAGGATACCGTGAGAAAGGCTGTGGAGGAATTAAAAGCGGAAGGCGCCCAGGTTATGGTTGCGTCGGATGCCTACGGCGTGGATGACATCGCGGGAGAGCAGTTCGTCTATGAGATTGCCCATGACGAGATGGGATTTGAGACGACACTGGCCTCCGACATCACGAAGCTTTACGGACTGACGAGGAGAACGAGAACGGCCGCAATCAACGCCAGTATTCTGCCGAAAATGCTGAACACTGCCAACAGCACCGAGAGCAGCGTCCGTGAGGCCGGCGTGGAGGTTCCGCTGATGATCATGCGCGGAGACGGCGGCGTTATGGAAATCAATGAGATGAAGAAGCGCCCGGTTCTGACCATGCTGTCGGGACCTGCCGCCAGCGTCATGGGATCGCTTATGTACCTGCGCGCCTCCAACGGAGTGTATTTTGAAGTGGGCGGTACGACGACCAATATCGGTGTCATTAAGAACGGGCGTCCCGCCATCGATTACTCCATCGTCGGCGGACACAGAACCTATATCAGTTCTCTGGATGTGCGCGTGCTCGGTGTGGCCGGGGGCAGCATGATCCGTGTGAACAAGACCGGGGTTCACGATGTGGGACCGCGTTCCGCTCATATTGCGGGGCTGGATTATGCGGTATTTACCGACGAGGATGAGATCGTGGAACCGAAGCTGGAATTTTTCTCTCCCAAGGAGGGGGATCCGGATGACTATGTGGCGATCCGCTTAAAGAGCGGCAAAAGGGTGACGATCACCAACAGCTGCGCGGCTAACGTACTGGGGCTGGTAACGGAGAAGGATTTCTCCCATGGAAATGTAAACGCAGCCAGAAAGGCGATGCAGCCGATTGCGGATTACTTAGGTGTTACGGTGGAAGATGTGGCGAGACAGATTCTTACCAGGGCGTACGAGAAGATTGAACCGATCATCCTGGATCTGGCGGCGAAATACCATTTGGAGCACGACCAGATTTCCCTGGTTGGCGTAGGCGGCGGCGCGACGTCACTGATCGGATTCTGTGCGGATAAAATGAATATTAAGTACAGCGTTCCGGAAAATGCGGAAGTCATTTCCTCGATCGGCGTGGCGCTGGCCATGGTTCGGGATGTGGTAGAACGCGTGGTTCCCAGTCCGACACCGGAGGACATCAGAAGCATTAAGCGTGAAGCTGTTGACAAGGCGGTGGAGAGTGGTGCGGCGCCGGATTCCGTGGAGGTTCACATCGAAATCGACCCTCAAACTTCCAAGCTTACCGCCATTGCGCTGGGTTCCACGGAAGTGAAGACTACCGACTTATTAAAAGAATGCACGGAGGAAGAGGCGCGGACTCTGGCGGCGGAAGACTTGCGGGCCAATCCTGCCGATGTCCGGCTCGTCGGCCAGCTTCTACGTTTATAATATGAAAGGAAAGGGCAGAAATCCGCTTCGCATTCTGGATAAGAAAGGCTTTATCAAGGTCCAGAGAACCGATGGCGAAGTCGTTCTGACGAAAGCGTCCTCATATCGGAGCATTGTATCGAAGATGTGGGAAGAGTTGGCCATATTTAAGGCGGACGCCATTCTGCGGCCGGACTACTATCTCTGTGTCGGCGCGCGGGTCATGGACTTTAACGGATCCGGAGAACTGGAACAGATTCTGATGTTGATGGATGTGGAAATGCAGATGATCGACTCTTCCGATGATATTATTATTGTCGGCGCGAAGAATCAGTTGTAGAATAGAAGAGAAAGAGCTGTTTCCGGTACTGGTAAGTGCTCCTGTTACAGGAAATGCCTCCTGCCAGGAGTACACTCCGGCGCAGAGTCCGGTGAGTCAGTACTGCATTCACTGAAACTTATGCAATGCAGTACTGGTCTCTGATATTATTTATATAGAAGAAAGGGGAGTGCGCTGTGGCTTTAAATGGTGCAAAACGTTTGGCGGGCAGTCTGTTCGGAAAGGCTGAAATGCCTGATCTGGGTCTGGGAGATACGGGGAAGGTGCTTCCGCTTCGTCCGATGATGGAACGCCTTCTCTCACTGGACCGGGAAGCCTGGGGGCTTTACGCCTGGTCGAGAGAGCCGCTGGAGGGCAAATTTGACCGGGAGCAGAAGCTTCAGTACCAGAGAAAGGCGGAAGCCTGCGGGAGAGAAGAGGCGGCGCTGGCGGCGGCAGAAGTCGTATTGGAAGTGCCGGACAGTCTGGCAAAATCCGTAGCGGCCTCCATGAAGCTGCATGTGACGACTCCCGATACACCTGTGGGCGGCGGCCAGGTTACCTTTGCACAGTATGTGGAACCGGACGAGGTGACCATTTTTATGGACGCGGTTGAAAAGGCGGAAGCGCTGGCTGCCTCGGAAGGCCTCGCGGATATCCTGGGAAATGTGAAGATTTTCGATATACTTCTGGCTCATGAGATCTTCCATGCGGTGGAGTTCAAGAAGGAGGATGCCATCTATACGAAGACGGAGAGAGTGGAGCTGTGGCGGAAACCATTTTCCAATAAGTCCCGTCTCGTCTGTCTCGGTGAGATGGCCGGTATGGCGTTTGCAGAGGAACTGCTTAAGCTTCCGTTTTCTCCCTACGTGCTCGATGTTCTTCTGATGTATGGATATCATGGGGCGGCGGCTACGGCTCTTTTTGAGGAAATCATGGAAATCGCCGGAGAGAACGGCGGGAAAGTTGAGGAAGAGACATGCTGACAGGTAATTTGAATGTAGTGGAGAAATACGACTATCTGGCTGAGAAATTCCGCAGGGGTTATGAATTTTTACGGACTACGGATCTGAAGGCGCTGGCCGTTGGGAGAGTGGATATTGACGGCGATGACATTTACGCCAGCGTTCAGGAATACACTTCTCTGAAGGCGGATACGTGTAAGTTCGAAGCGCACAACCGATATTTCGATATCCAGTATGTGGTGGAAGGCGAGGAACAGTTCGGCTATGCGAAACGTGCGGATCTGACGGAAGAGGCTCCTTATGATGAGACGAATGACATCGTGTTTTTCTGCGAACCCGAGGAAGCGGGTACGGTCCTGTTAAAGGCGGGAGACTGCATCGTTGTGGCTCCGGAGGACGCACATAAGCCGAGATGCCAGGCAAAAGAGGCATGCTATGTGAAGAAGATTGTGATTAAGGTCAGAGTGTAGATGATGATGTGAGAAACAACATACAGAAGACTGCCTGCCATCGGTGAAATACCGGTGCAGGCAGTCTTCTGTATGTTGCTTTTCCGGGGCCTGCGTACTGCGCGCTAAAGAAATATGGCCGCTGAAGCGACCGCACACGGGCGTGCGAGTCCGGCAAGCCGGACTCTTTGCTCTATAAACGATGCAGATATATCAACATTGATTTTACCACCCTGATGTGATACTATTTTCTCAGACAGACACGGTATTTGGGCGGTTTCAGCCGCCGGAAGGGAGTTGAAGGTGGAGGGTGTGAAAATGGGGGCGGCCAGCCGGATCACCTGGCGGCCGGGAACCGGTAAAACGGGAATTCCGGAAACGGAAAATGGACTGCCGTATCCTATGGGAAGTCAGGGCGCGGCGGAGGTAAGAGGCGGTAAGAGCCTCACATACGGCGGAAACGCGGCGAAAGAGGCAGTGGGGGCCGGAACCTCTGACACGGTGGCGTTTGGGGCAGAGGACAGAGGGCCGGTTTCGGAAGAAGCGGTGCTTGACTATCTGCGTGTTCTGGAAAAGGATTACCCGGGTGTGACGATTCTGATCCGGGACCGGGAGGAGGTCCGCGACTTAAAACAGTTGGCGGCTTCGCTGGGAAAAGGGCGTTTTCTGGTCGTCACCACGGATTTCCTGAAGCGAATGGGGCGGGATGCCGGAGAATATGAACGGTGTAAGACTGTTCTTAAGGAGACGGTGCGCGGACTGGCGCTGGGCGTAAGCGCCAACGCGAGCGAGGGTGCATGTTTAGACACAGACAGTAAAAAGACGTGGGCGGCGCCGGCATCAGGAAAGCAGAAGTCCGGTCAGAAAGATGGCATATCAGATTTTATCGGCTTTCCGGGCAGTCAGAAAAAGCAGAAGCTGGAATCAGAAATAAATGTGAAAAAGGTCTCAGTAAGTTCCTATGCGACCAGCGGCCATTACGGGAGCCTTGCCAGAGCGGGGACAAAGGGACAGGTACAGAAGGTGCTGGGAGACGTTCACCGGAGTATCGGAAAATTAAGGCTGGCGGCCTGCTTTGGAGACGAGGAGGAGAGGACGAAGGCCGACAGGGCGATCCGCTCTCTCCAGAAGCTTTTGGCAAGAGGAAGCAGAAAGATCCGGCGGCTGGACCGGGAAAGCAGCCTGAAGCTTCAAAAGAAGCATGCGGAGAAGGCACGAAAGGAAAAGAAGGTTCTGCAGATCAGGCTGGAGATGAAGAAGAGAAGGGCCGCCAGGTATGGGGCCGATTACAGTCTTGTACGGGAAGGCCTTGCAGACACCTGCTATATTCTGGGGACGGGTAAGCACCGGAGCTGGGAAGAGGAGCGGGCGGCGCAGGAGCTTCCGGGGGTCGGTGGGATCGGAAGCGGTATCGGTTCCATGGGTGGTGACGGAGGCGGAGAAGGATCCATTGACGCTTCTGACGTGGTAATTTCGGATGGAGGTTCGTTTTAACGACGAACCTTTTTTCTATTTTTACGCGGAGGAGTGCTGTTTTGTATCTTTATTTTGCGTTGACTAAGCTGTACGTATATGTTAAAATACATACAGGAGTTATATGGTTTTGGTTCGCTGTAGTTTCTTGATTCGAATAAAGTGAGGTCAATTATGGAGAGTAAATACAAACATCTTTACAACCAGCTGCAGGCTCAGATTGAAAAGCGGGAATATAAGGCAGGGGACAAGCTTCCTTCCGAAGGCGATTTGATGGAATTGTACGGCGCGTCCCGCGATACGGTCAGAAAGGCGCTGGACCTGCTGGTACAGGACGGATTTATCAGAAAGGCGAAGGGGAAGCCTGCGGTCGTTCTGGACAAGAATAAATTTAACTTCCCGGTGTCGGAGATCGCCAGCTTCAAGGAGATATACCGTTTCTCCGATTCGAAGCCAAAAACGTACGTGGAAAATTTAGAGATCGTTAAGAATGACCCGAAGCTGATGGAGGCCCTGCAGATCGGCCCCGAGGACGAAGCATTTGTTCTGGAGCGGGTCAGGGAGATAGAGGGGGAAAAGATCATCATCGATAAGGATTATTTCTCCAGAAAGGTGGTGGATAATCTTCCGCTTCGGGCGGCCCAGGATTCCGTCTATGAGTATCTGGAGCAGGAGGTGGGCTTAAAGATCGGTTTCGCCATGAAGGAGATTACGGTACAGATGGCGGGAGATGAAGACCGCCGCCTTTTGGATATGAAGAACTACGATATGATCGTTGTGGTAAAGAGCTATACGTATCTGGAAGATTCCACGCTGTTCCAGTTTACGGAGTCCCGCCACCGCCCGGATAAGTTTAAGTTTGTGGACTTTGCGAGGCGAAAACTGTAAATAGTGGTTTGGCGAATGCTACGCCAAAGAGCTTGAGGAGAGCAGGAAGGGGACGGAGGCCGGCGAACAAACGGTTTCTTGTTTCCTCGGTGGCAGGAAGTAAAGCAGGAAGGCAGGAAAAAGGGGCAGATCGTGCAAACTACGGAGAACTCCTGAAGGACTTCTCCTCCGTGTCCACTTGAA
>OGUR01000046.1_pt1 | contig 105669 bp, 78 predicted proteins | sample 1574711 | NCBI WGS metagenome assembly OGUR01 (sample SAMEA2582152, study PRJEB24529) | metagenome | biome: Human gut stool | place: China | collected 2011
TTATTTCAAGTCCATTATACACTATCTTGGCCGATTTGCGAAGTTTCCTAGAAAGCAAGAAAGGCCAGCCTTACCCGGAAGGCTCCAGAGCAACCCACCAATCGGATAAACAGATCAATGCCCTCCTGACCGACGATAATTACCGCCTCGTAGAGGAGCTTTCAAAAATTGCCGGGGAACTGGGTGTTCCCCTCTCCGTCCTGTCATTGGCATGGATCCTTCAGAAGGAAGAAATCTCCTGTGTGATCGCAGGCGCCAGCAGGCCCTCCCAGCTTGAAAACAATGTAATGGCCAGTGGGCTCAAAATCCCGGCGGACGCGATGGAGCGAATTGAAAAGTGTCTCGCGTTTAAACGGTTTGAACGTCATGTAGGATAAAGCAGAGCCAGGCAACGAAATTCCGGCCCTCTACAGCATCTATGATACTGAATGGCCGGAACTCTGCCTTCATCCTGTTTGATATTCTGCCCGCCGCTTCTACATACCCGTCACATCCTGCTCCAGAAGCGCAAGCGCCCCCTCCAGGTTTCCGGCCTGAAGCTCCTTAAAGATTGCGTGATGGGGCGTACTTGTCACAGAATCCGTCATACTGGAGCTGCTGTTCCATATCGTCTGTGCATACACCCGTTTCTGCATTTTCATACAGTCGCTGAGGAACTTCATCAGGATCCTGTCATCTGCAAAGGAGGCAAGAAGCATATGAAATTCCTCATTATCTTCCCATACAGTCCAGACATCCACATTCTGTTTCGACGCGGCAGCCGTAATCTGCTTTTCCAGCTGTTCCAGCTGCATCTCGCCGATTTGCTGCCCGCAAAACGATTTTTTTAATGCCTCCTGTTCCAGCAGAATCCGCATTTTTATCAGATCGCGCCTGTCCTGTTCTTTAATTTGTACGACCACATATCCGTATCGGGGGATATTGCGAAGCACGTCTTCACTGCACAGCATAACCAGTGCTTCCCGGACTGTAGCTTTACTGACACCAAGCAATTCGACCAGCCGCTTCTCATTCAGCACCGCCGCTTCATCCGATTTGCTTTTAATAATCATCTCTAAAATCTGGTCATGAACCTTTTCCGTAAGAGAAACTGTTTTGGCTTTCGAAAAGCCATTCATCAATGTATCCATAATCATCTTCCTTCCAAACTGCCGGTACAGCAGACATTTTATAAAATAATTAAATAAGTGCTATAATTTGAGAATACACGTTTTTCTCTTCAATTACAATCAATTTTTTACTTTGGCTTCTGCCGAATCGTTATTTTTTATAATTTTCCCAGCAGCACATCGTAGCATCGCGCCGCCTCTTTCAGGGCTTCTATAAAAACAGACTCATTTTCTCCGTGTACGCCTCTGCCCTGGAACGGAGCCGAATACAAGGGCGAAAACCGCAGTATCTCATCCGTTATATGACAGAAATGTTTGGAATCCGTTCCGCCTCCCAACACAAAAGGGATAACCGGAAGCCCCGGGTACGCTTCATTCACACTGGCCTTCATCACCCGGTAACCGAAGCCCTCCTCACTGCCTTCAAAAGAGGCAACCGTACCGCCTGCCAGTTCACAACACACACCATGGCGTTCTGCCAGCGCTTTTAACTTTTCCGTCACTTCTTTCTCCGTCTCAACCGAAGAGATCCGCACGTTAGCCGTCAGCACTGCCTTTATTGGCATTACATTAAATGCGGTTCCACCCTGAATCATAGTGAATGCAATCGTTGCGCCCAGCATGCTCTCCGCCTGCGGGCAGACCTCCTTAAGGAGCGTATACGGTTCCCGGTCCTCCGACGCGGCCAGCAGCCGTTTTCTCGTCTCTTCAACCGTACAGTACTCAGCCGCAGCGCGAAGCGTCCTGCTGACTGCCGGACTTAATTCCCTATGGAACATAGCTCCCCCCTCGGCCTCATTGATCAATCCGGCCAGCTTGACGATTGCCGAATTGCGCGGTGCGGCCGCTGCATGGCCTCCTTCTGCAGCCGATGTAAAACGGTACTCCAGCGAGCCCTTTTCTGCCACTCCGAACAGGGCGGCGCGGCCCTTCACCAGCCCCATAAAGTCCTCACAGATGGTTCCGCCTTCATCAAAAACCGTTTCAAAGCGGATCCCCTTCTTCTCCAGCACCCTTGCTGCCTCACATGTCACAGCACCGCCAGTCTCTTCGTCGCTGGAAAGGTAGAGCCAGACATCCCGCACTGGCCTCCAGCCTGTTTTAAGTCTCCTGTCAAAGGCTGAAAGAAGGGCGCACTGAGGTCCCTTCATGTCCTGGCTTCCTCTTCCCCACACGCTGTCCGCTGTGACAGTTCCGGAAAAAGGCGGATAATCCCAGCCATCACTATCCTTTGCCGCCACCACATCCATATGGCCGGTAAACAGGACCGGAAGGCTTCCTGCCTCCCCTCCGCTCCCCTTAATCCGGCACAGCAGCGCATCCTTAACCGGAAGCACTGCTGCTGTATCAAATACTGTGTCAAACTGCGCTTTTAAGTAGTTCTTATACTCATCGATCCTGTATTCGCGGCAGCTGCCGTTTACGGTTGGAATGCGGATCATCCCTGCCAGTCTTTCCTCGATTCCATCAAACTTTATTTTTTCCATTTTACTCCTTCATCCCCGATACCGCAATGCCCTCTACAAAGAACTTCTGTGCGAAGCAGTAGAGTATAAAAAGCGGCAGCATGGAGATCAGCGCCCCTGCAAGAGCCGGCCCTGTCTCTCTCACTCCTTCACCCACGAACATGGCAAGCCCCGCGGACAGCGTTCTCATTTTCGTTGAATCTGTCATCATCATCGGATAGATCAGGTCATTCCAGTTTGAAGTCAGACAGAAAATAAAAAATGTTACAAATGCAGGCTTACACAACGGAAACATGATTTTTGTAAAAATGCCGAATTCATTCATCCCGTCTATTCTGGCCGCCTCTTCCAGGCTCTTTGGCAGTCCCGTATAGAAGGATCTCATAAAGAACATCCCATATGCCGAGGAAGCTCTGGGGAGAATCAAACCGATGTAGGTATTCAGGATTCCAAAGGTATGCAGCTCCAGATACAGAGGAATCATGATGATCTGGAACGGGATCAGCATCGTCAGAAGCACGATATTAAACAGGATTTCTTTCCCCTTAAACTCCAGCCGTGCAAATGCATATCCGGCCAGGGAATCAAACATGGCAGAGCAGACCGATACCAGCCCTGCAAATATCACTGTATTCTTGATGTAACAGGCCAACGGAATTCTGTCCCACACTTTAATATAGTTTGCGATCGTCCAGCGCTTCGGCCACAGCGTGGGCGGCCATTTGATGATGTCCTTCTGCATTTTAAATGTACTCATGACAAGCCATAAAAAGGGGAAAACAATCAACAGCAGAACGGACAGGCATAACAGTATCCGGATTACATTATAAACTTTTCTCTCTTTCTTCATGTCTGCTCCTCCTACATGTTGTTTGCAATTTTTCTTTCCATATACCCCTTGAATATAAGGATGATCACGGCGATGACCAGAAACAGCTCAATACACATGGCGGAGGCGTATCCCAGCTCATACGGCTCCGAAAAGCCTCTCTGATAAATGTACTGCACCATCGTTTCCGTCTTATACATCGGACCGCCGCCGGTAGTCACATACACCACATCAAATACCTGGAAAGCGCCGATCAGCGTCGTCAGCAAGGTGAAATTGATAGTTGGGAGCAGATTCGGCAGTGTGATAAAGAAAAACTGCTGCAGTTTTGACGCTCCGTCAATTTCCGAAGCTTCAAAATACGTAGTCGGTATATCATTGATGCCAGCCACCAGAATGATCATCGTCTTTCCAAATGCCTTCCACACGGAAAGGAATATGATAATCGGCATGGCGAACCGTTCATCCGCCAAAAGCGCCGGCGGTTCTCCTGTAATCCTGCTTATGAGAAACGGAATATACCCCACCGTCTGGTTTAGCATCAGGCTGAATAAAATTCCAATGGCCGTAAATGAGCAGAGCACGGGCACATAGAACACCGACCGGCACAGCTTATTGAAACGGGTAGGCTTATACAGCCAGTATGCCAGCACCAGCGCAATGATGAGCTGAGTCGGCACTGAGAGTGCCACATAATAAAACGTATTGCGAAATGCATTCCACACCCGCGCGTCACCCAGCGTCTTCTTAAAATTGTCCAGTCCGATCATCTTCGGCCATTCCAGAAAGATATTTAAATTCGTCAGACTGATCACAAACGATACAAGCAATGGAATAATGGTAAATACAAATAGAAATAAAATAGCAGGAAAGACGAAGAGATATCCAACCCGGTCTTTTCCAAACCATTTTGCCAGTCCTTTTTTAACAGTTCTGTTTTTCTCCATAGATTCGGCTTCCTTTCAGCCCGGGGCCGATAAGCAGCGGTCCCCGGGCATGGCATCTAATCGGTTTACTTGTCCAATATTGCCTGAATTACCTGATTGTATTTATCCAGAGTCGTCGGAATATCTGCTCCTGCGAAGACCTCCCCAAGCGCTGGGTATAAAGCATCTGTAGCGATTGAATTGACACCGTGAAGCTTACATTCCACATGGCCGTATGAAAGGGGATCGGAAAGCGCCAAAGTCAGAGGATCATTTTCAAACTCCTCCTGGGCCGATAACAGATAGGCCGGCGTCCCGCACTCTCTTGTCCATTTGGAACAGATCTCTTTCGTATTCCAGTACTGGACAAATTTGTAGACAAGGTCTTTATGCTCTTCGGAAGTTGTTTTCGGAACAGAGAAGCCAACCGGAATGATGGAAGCATCCTTTTCCATGCCTTCGCAGGAAGGAACCGCCGTCACGCCGAAGTTAATCTCATTTTCCCGCAGCCCGTTGATGATCCACGGCCCATCTATAAACTGTCCCATTCTTCCGCTGATGCTGTTATTCGGATCTCCATCCTTTGGGGAGTAATCGTACATAACCTTCAGTGACTCGAACGCCTTTGCATTCGCCTCTGAATTCAGCAGGGCCTCTGTCTCATCTGCATTCGTATAACTTCCGCCATAAGCATACATCGCGTACTGAGGAACGACATTATTATCTGTCGGAACGTTGAATCCGTACTGATTTTTGCTCTTATCTGTGAGAATCTCTGCATTTTTCATGATCTCCTCCCAGGTTTTGGGAGGGGTCTCCGGATCCAGCCCTGCCGCCGCATAAAGGTCCTTATCCCAATAGAGATAGTGAGAAATCACCTGCATCGGGATTCCCACGCAAAGGTCGTCGTAATACAGCAGGTCTACAATGTTGGGATCAAAGTCAGCCCTATCGACGCCTGGAAGCTCATAAAAATCGGACACATCCTGAAAGCTTCCGGATTCTACATAGGGAACGTAGTAACCGGTAGAACACAGTACAAAATCAGGCGCATTTCCGGATGCGATAGCCGCCGGAAGCTTCTCATTAAAAGTCGCCCATGGCATGGCATCCATCTCAATCGTAACGTTGTATTCATTGCTTTCATTGAAATCATTGACAATCTGCTGCAGAACGTCTCCGTCCGTGCTGGTAAAACCATTCCAGAAGGTAAGTGTCACAGGCTTATCGCTGCCGGTCTGTGAACCTTTCGTCTTTTCCGGAACAGACTCTGTATCTTTTTCTGAACTGCCTGAGTTGCCTGCATTTCCTGAGTTGCCTGTATTTCCTGTGTTACCTGCATTTCCTGAACCGCCGCATGCGGTGAGACCGGCTGCCAAAATCAGAATCAAACCGGCTGCTGCCAAACAATTTTTCCTCATATTTATTACCCCTTTCCAGACATTCATCTATCTCTTACTCTTACAGGCTTCTCGCGGCTTCAACTACCCAGCGGATTCTTTCCCAGTCCAGCCTGGCATCAATGGTGCAGTCGCCGCCCAGCATCAGACCAGTCTTTCCATGGTTTAAAATCAGCTGTTTCGCGTATTCCTGAAGCTCTTCCTTCGTTCCGGTGTAGATAATTCCCTGCTGTATATGCTCATCCCAGTGTGTCTCGAATCCGCCCAGCGCGGTTCTTCCTTCTACAAAGCCTCTGCCCTCCTCCAGGCTCAGACCTTCTACATAGACAGCCCAATTTACAACCTTAGCCGGATAATCTCTCCATAAGTCCAGCTGATTGCGGTTTCCTGCCCAGCCGCACATATGAAGCATATTATTATCTGAATAGCGGTTTGCATGTTCCAGTACATACAGATCACTGGGAGTGATGACTTTTCTGTACTCCTCCGGCCGAAATCTGTCGTACTCGCCGCCCTGCACACAGTAGTAAACACCGTCGCATCCGGCCTCTGTAATCAACAGCTCTGCAAGAAGGGCGTTGGACTGTGCGATTGCATCCAGAGCAGCCATCACGGAATTTTTGTCTTCCCTGATATACTCCATGACCTCTGCATCCGGAATGCCTATGGCATCCGCACCAAATCGGAGTGAGGAAAACGGTGCGAATACATTATAAAAGACGCAGCGCTCTTTTCCGATCGCTTTAACGATTGCCTTCGCTCTCTCCACCTGTTCTCTTATGAAGGGATCCTGAGCGGACATGGGCTTTACGTTTCTCCAGTCCTCTCCCTTTTTGATCTCGGGCAGCGGATAATTGAAATAGCCGTCACACATAATCTTTACAAAATCCAGATCCGTTTCCCTGTAATACTTTAAATGTGCTTCCACACACGCATCTCCGGCGGCCTCCGTACCGCCGAAATGAAACCAGAAGCCAACCGGTACATGGTCTACCTCTTTCTTATTCATCGCATTCAACACTCTGGTTCTCTTATCCATCTTGTTCCTCCTTGAATTTATAATATCCGGCGGTATCCCACCGTTATTTATCGCCGTCAACGTGTCTGCCCGGTCAGCTGCATACCATCATGTCCAGGATCACTCTGTCGGTGTCTGCCATGCCGCGGTTACCGAGTTCTCCTAAGTTTTTAATCGTACTCTCCACGTCTTTTGCAACAATTCCATCCAGATTACCGGCGCTCTTCTTATTTAATGCCAGCATGGAACACTGAAATGCACCGGATACAACCGTTCCTATTTTCAATGCACATCCGGCCTTTGCACCGTCGCAGATGATGCCGGATACATCCGCAATCATATTACGGATCGCACTCTTAATCTCTTCCAGTCCTCCCCCCTGCATATAGACAAGGGCGCAGCAGACCCCGATGGAAGAGCCCATACCACAGCCGCACAGAGGAGACAGCTTGCCGATATACTGCTTTACATGAATTGTGGTCAGGCAGCTTAAGGCCAGTGCCCTTAAAAGCTTCTCCTTATCCAGCTCCATCGCCTCCGCTGCCGCGATCACAGGGAGAGTTGCCGTAAGCCCCTGATTTCCGCTGCCGCATACTGTCATTACAGGCAGTGTGCTTCCTGACATCCTGGCGTCGGCAGCCGCGGCGGCCATGGCTGCCGCATAGACCGGAACATTTTCCTTAAGCGGCCTTCCCTTTATGCTTTCAAACAGGCTCTTTCCCACATTGAGTCCGTAATCTCCCTTCAGTCCCTCCGCCGCTGCGGTGCGGTTCATGCGGATGCATTCCTCCATGAACTCAAATTTACTGACTTCCTCTGAAACGACGAACCGGTATATCTCCTCCACGGTCAGCCCCTGCCCGGAAGCTTTTCCCTCCTGAAGCTCTTCACAGCTGTTTTTATCATAAATGGAGGTCACCCCCCGGAATATCTTTGTAATATTGGTATGGCTGTCTTCTATCACGACCTTTGAAGAATCATCCGCTGTTTCAAGGATTATTTCTATGTACAGCTTTTGCGGCGTATCCTTTAAGGAAACCGATACACGCTCCCTTGCAAATGCTTCAGCCCGCTCCACATCGCTTTTGGTGATCTTCTGAAGCACCTCCAGCACCGCGTCACTGTCTCCGCCAATAATCCCCAGCGCCGCCGCCATCTCCAATCCGACCATATCCGTACCGGGAATTCCAACGCCCATGGCATTCTTTAAAATATTACGGCTCACGTTCACCACTGCCCTCACTGGCATCTTTCCCAGCACTTTTCTCGCTTTTGCCGCAGCATAGGCAATCGCCACAGGCTCTGTACAGCCAAGTGCGGGGGCAAATTCGTGTTTTAAGATTTGTAGGATTTGATTATTTTCCATCTCATACTCCTTTGATTTTTCTATAGCCTGTTCTGTATCCATGTTACTGACCTGTTCAGTGATATGGACATTATATACCATTATTTTAAAAAAAGCAACTCAATTTTGTTAAATTTATCATTGCATTTACTCCAGCGCCTGAAGACTGCCATATTTCCAATATCAACCTGATGATCATTCCCCTCCAATCCATAGATACGACTATTTCTATCTCCACGCCAATAATAATACAAAGGAGCACTTCCTATTACGCAAAAAGACCAGACGAAATACTTCCGCCTGATCTTCTGAATAAACGCGCCGGCAATAATACCGGCAGATATGGTAATGACCACCCTTCTGGCCGCAATAACCAACAAAATAACAATCAGGGGAGGAATCAGAGGAATCGCAGTTGCCTCCATAATGATCCTGTTGCATTTCTTTCCTGAACCGTTGTTCCTTTCTGCGTCCGTACACAGTAGTCAATACCGCATTTGAGACAAGCATCTTATACGTTCCCATAACTGTATTGCCCTGTCCCAGTATAATGGCCCTTTTTCCTTCCATCAGGATTCCATAGCTTAAACAGCCATGAAGGACCGATGCCTCGCCTGCAAGAATACTGTTCCTGTAAAAAATCTGGGTGCTATTTTCCAGCACTTCTTCCCAGACATATCCCCTTAGCTTCCTGTCCAGCAGAAATATCTTCATATCGGGATCCACATGATGGTGAACCCAGCCCGAAAATTGTAGTTCCTTCCCTAAGTTCTCCCAGATATTCCGCAACCCCAGCCTTGAGATCACAGATAATATCACATTTTTGTAGTATTTCCTCTCTGGTAGAAATTGAGGCTCCCATTTTCTCATACTCCTGATCGGGTATTCCCAACTTACTTGCATAGCCCCGCTCAAAGAACAGGTATGCGGCTTCCTTTCCCAGATCATTCATATGGCAGGGAAGAAGTGCAATCCTGTTTTCATTTTCCTTATGGATGTTTATAAAACCCATGGTCTTCATGATTGTAACCTCCTCATCAGCGCGAATATTACAGCCTCTTGTTACTCTCCTCTCCCATTCATTACATTTCCGCTCCCATTCACGGCATATTCTTTACATACACCCCTTCATTATGTTAAAACTATGACATGTCTATATGATAAATATAAGGAAAAGGATACTATGTGGAGCGGCAGTGGACTGAAACAGGCCGCTGAATATTAAAAAACCGAAATGGATTATGGAGGAACTCAAATGAATGAAAACTGGAAAAGAAGCAACAAAAAAATGATTATGCTGATCATCTTAACATTGACCATCGGAGCCGCTTTGTTTATCGTTTTCTGCTTTGATTTATTTGACTTCGCCCAACTATTGGCGAAAGGAAGCAGCATAACCTCCGAAGGCATGAAATTGTATGGGGAAATCTTCAGCATATCTATTTTAGTTCTTTCATTTGCTGCACTGTATCGTAAAATTAAGGAAGACCCTGAGAAAATATTTGTTAAAAGCCTTAGAAGATATGCCAACACCACACAGAATCCGGATGCCGCTGTGGAGAGGCTCAAAAAAACCTGGGAAAGTGGTGAACAGCTGCGAGACTGGTGTCGTATGGATGAGAAATATATCATCGAATGTATCAATGGCCCCTGTTATGCAAATGTAATACCGATTCAGGAGGTGGTTTGGGTGCATAAAACAGTAACACGGTTAAATGCCGTCATAAAAACGAATACGTCCCTGATTGTGCACTATGCTAACCATAAAGGAGGCAGCATCTCCATAAACGAAACGACAGCAGATTATATTCTGCAGCAGTTTATGGAGAAGCACCGCGAAATTGTCGTGGGATACAATCGGGAAGTGGAAAAACTCTACTTAAAAGGGGATATGGCGGGTCTCAAAGAATATGCCCGTCAGCAGCGTATGGACACTCGCTGATTTAATATATTAAATATCTTTTTAATAAGCGTTTCAATTCTTTTACATCGATAGGCTTTGCTATATGGGCATTCATACCGGCCTCCAGGCAACGCTGTATATCATCAGAAAAGGCATCTGCACTCATGGCAATGATTGGGATAGATAAAGCATCCGGGTGATTTAATCCCCGGATTATTTTTGCAGCCTCATACCCTGTCACATGCGGCATTCGGATATCCATAAGAATGGCATCGTAATACCCCGCTGGTGAGCTCTGGAACATATCCAGGCAGATCTGTCCATCCTCTGCCCAATCCAGTTCTACGCCCAGGTCAGATAATAATTCACTCGCAATCTCCCAGTTAAGCTCATTGTCCTCGGCAAGCAAGATACGGCATCCGGACAGATCAATATTTGGGTTCAATTTCTGGCCGTGGTCCGTTTCAATGTCCATATACTGACACAAAGCATGATACAGTGTAGATTTGAAAAGTGGCTTGGAAATAAAACCACTAATACCTGCTTCACGGGCCTCCGCCTCAAATTCACTCCAGTCGTATGCAGAAATCAGCAGAATTGGCACTTCATCTCCCAGATTACGCCGGATTTCTTTTGCAGCCTGAATCCCATTCATACCAGGCAGTTTCCAATCTAATAGAATAATTTGATAATCATCTCTTTTTTTATGGTGTTGGATTACCAGTTCTATTGCCTTTTCTCCACTTAATGCCCATTCTGCTTTTATTCCGATGGATTTTAGTACGTCCATGGCTGCCTTACCTAATAATTCGTCATCATCAACCACCAGCATATTCCAGGATGGAAGAACCATATCCATTTCCACTGCAGCCGCTTTTTCAAAATCAAACGTAAGAAAAAATTCGCTTCCTTTATCAGGCTCACTTTTTATATCAATGGTTCCTTTCATTGCGTCTACAATGTACTTAGTAATCGCCATTCCCAAACCGGCACCTTCAGTTTTATGTATTCTGGTTTCATCCGCACGGCTGTAGGATTCATATATTTTTTTCAGAAAATCCGGCGACATACCGATTCCATTATCCTTGACCTTGATGTAAATTCGGACATAGTCTTCTCCTTTCGGAGATTTTTCTTCAGAAAGGGATAACTGTATCGAGCCGCCCTCCGGTGTATACTTCGTTGCATTTGATAAGAGATTTAGTAAAACCTGGTTTAAACGAACACCATCGCACCACACATTTTCTGTCAGGATATTTTCAACATGTATGTCAAAGGTTTGCTTTTTACTCTTAACCTGTGGCTGCATAATATTGACAATTCCTTCAACAACCTCCTTTAATGAAATTTGTTCTGTTGTTAACGTTAATTTACCACTTTCTATTTTCGACATATCCAAAACATCATTGATCAGCCCTAATAAATGTTTACTCGATAATGTAATTTTTCTAAGACAATTCTGTACCTGTTCCCGGTCATCTATGTGGGCTGTGGCAATCGCGGTCATGCCTACGATTGCATTCATGGGGGTACGGATATCATGGCTCATATTAGCTAAAAATTCACTTTTGGCTCTGCTTGCCTCAAGAGCCACCTGACGGGCCTCCTCCAATTCATGCAGCTGAGAACGGGTTATGGAGAAATACCATCGAAAGATCAATGTCAGGATCATCAAAACTGATGCACAGGCTAACAACGTCATCACCATACGCTGACTGCTCAGACGGTCTATCGTACCACTCAATACACTGTAAGGCATTACTGCTATCAGATACCACTCAGAATAAGGTAATGGCGTGCCATAAATTTGTCGTGCTTCATCGTTTATTTCAAGTATTGCAGCATACTCTTTATGCGCTCTTAGAGCAAGGCCGAAGTCTTCAATAGTATTTTTTGCAAATGACTTATCTGTTACAGCGGCAGGTTGATTTTGTAATTGTTCAAAAAAATCCAATAACTCTGTGTTGGGATTTTGTATGACAAAACTGCCGTCTGGCCGAATAATATGATAATACATCAATTGATTTTCGTCAGCCAGAGAAAGGAAACCAGTGATATACTCCAACGGGAGAGCAGCCACCAGGCCGATACTGTTGCCACCGTCCTGCATCGGATAAGCGGCTTCAATGCCAAACAGTACCACTTCATTACCAGTCGAATCAATACCTACAGCGACTTTCTGTTCCCCCTGTATTAATGATTGTATAAAAGGATCCGGATTAATCGGCTGTATGGGCTGTCCATAAAGCATTTCAAGTTTTCCCCCGGCAGAACAGAGTGCTACATAGTCAAAATCTCTGACTTGTGCCCTGTAAACAAGTTCCTCATATAGTTTCTCTTTGTCTCTATTATCCGATGAAACTACGGAAGCAATACCACAGACCTGACTAAAACGTAATTCAATAACACTTTCGAAATGTCCGGACATTTGTTCATTCATTCCAGACATGTATATTTCACCAACTTCACAGATGGTGTCTCGGCTTTTTCGGTTCATATAAATTCCCAGCAGGCTGAAAACAGCAATACTAAAGATCAGAAGTCCGATAAAGCTATATATAAGAAATCGTGCTGCAGCATTCTTTTTATCATTACCCATTGATGCTATCACGTTCATAATCACATTCCCTCCGTTTAGATGAAGTCTCTGCTGCCCTTATCCTCGTTAAGGAAACATATGGTCACTTTATTTTTTGTATTTTTTGACTGGTACATCATATTGTCTGCAGCTTTGAAGAGTTTCTTTGTAGTTCCGCTTCCATAAGATCCGCCTATGCTTACAGACATATGTAATTCAGGACAGTCCTCAATTATCAATCTATCGACAGAGTGCCTGATCCTCTCCAGTTTTTTCTCGAATATATCCGGGGGAATACTGAAAAAGATAATTACAAATTCATCTCCACCATAACGGATTACGGCATCTGTTTTTCGTACACAGGATAAAACAGTTTGCGCAATTCTCTGTAACACGATATCGCCTGCATCGTGGCCATAATTATCATTGATATATTTAAAATTATCTACATCTATTACAACCATCGCCTGAATATCATCTGCGCCTTGAAAATGCTCGTCATAATACCGGCGATTGTAGACGCTGGTTAACGAGTCAATATATAGTAATTGCAGTTCCCTCTGTTTACGAGACAGGAAGGTGTATTTTTCATAGGAAAAAAACCTGTCATAGTCTATTTTATGTCTTATGCTCTGAATATTTTCAGTCTCCTGTTCAGAAGAGATATCCATAAGCTCACTTTCAAGTGTGTCAGCAATTTCCTGCAGACACCGTAAAAGAATAGGATTAAATGCACCACATTGTCCTTCCAGAATCATTTTTAAAGCCTCTTCATGTGAATAAGCTTTTTTATAGCAGCGCTCACTGGTCAAGGCATCGTATACATCGGCCAGCGCGACCACCTGGGCAGCTATGGGTATTTCTTCCCCCTTTAATCCATCCGGATAACCATTGCCGTCATACCTTTCGTGGTGCCATCGGCAAATCTCAGTAGCTACTATGACAAGCGGGGCTTCCTGCTGCTCAATGGGCAGGTCTAACAGCATATTGGCTCCGATCATTGAATGAGTTTTTATCACTTCAAACTCCTCTGCTGTCAGACGTCCATGTTTATTCAATATTGTATCTGAAATGGAGATTTTCCCAATATCGTGCAGCCCGGAAGCAGTGCTGATTAAAGAAATATCTGCTTTGGACAAAGGATATTGATCTGTAAGCCGGACCAGCTGCTTTAGCAAATATTTTGTAATAGTATTCACATGCAATATATGTAAGCCGCTCTCCCCATTACGGAATTCCACAATATGAGACAGGATTGAGATCATTAGCCTATTATTATTTTCCTGCTCGTGAAACTGTTCTGCGATAATTTTCTCAAGACGCTGCTGGCGTGCATATAAAAACATCGTATTAGAAATCCGGCGCTGGACAATGGTCGAATCAAAAGGACGGCTGATATAGTCAAACGCCCCCAAATCGTAGGCTCGCTTTATATTCGCAGGGGAATCATCAGCCGAAATCATAATAACAGCAAAGGTATCATTCCAGTGGTATTTATTTATGTAGGCCAATACTTCAAATCCATCCATTTCAGGCATCATAATGTCAAGAAGCAGAAGGGAATAATCTGTTCTATGCCTTGAAAGGAGAGAAATTGCTTCTGCACCATTTTCAGCCTCCGCCACATCATATTGTTCTTCCAGGATATCTATCAAAAGCGCGCGGTTCATTTCTGAATCGTCTACAATTAAGATTTTTTGTTTTTCCATGGCTTTTAATCTCTTTCATAATAATTTTTCGTTTTTATTATAACTATTTACCTGACATATTGGCAACAGCCATATTGGTAAGGTGTGCAAATAGGTTAGCGTCTTTTGATACTGACAAAACTGGTTTGTCATGGTATAATTCAGGCAGAAAGGAGGCGGGTTATGAAACCACAAGAAACAAAATTCACTTTTGTATATAATGAAATTAAGCAGTGTATTTTGGAGGGCCAAATACCTCCTGGAAATGCCTTGCCGTCTTCAAGGATGTATTGCGAGCAATTTCATGTTAGCAGATATACGATTAACCGTGTCTTTGACGCATTGCGCGCGGAGGGGCTGGTTACTATTCTGCCTCGTCTTGCACCAATTGTTGCTTCAAAAAAAGATACTTGTAATTCAACAAGTACTGTTTACGAGATTTTAAAACAAAAGCAGAACATTTTACAGATATATCAGACTTTTGCTCTCATACTTCCTTCACTTATGGTTTTTTCTTTGCAGGGCTGTGATGTGGAGATAATGCCCCACTATAAACAGGCTATGAAAGCATTGCGTTTGGGATATGCCTCAGGAGGCTGGTCTTCTCCTTCTAAATTAGGATATGATATATTAAGAATAGGTGGGAATTCCTTGTTCAGCGAACTCTATTCTACATTTGGTCTTCATAATAAGCTTGCATTCTTTACAGAAGATTGCCCCTATTTCTCTAAGCACTTTTTGGAGGGGTCTGTCTCTTTAACCAGTATTATTATAGATACATTAAAGGACAATGATCCACTCACAAAGTACAGACAGTTATCAACTATGTATCAGGAACTTACGGATACCATTGAAAAAACTTTAAATTACCTGGCAGAGACAACTCCAAAATGTCCTGCACAGACTAATTTAAAGTTTTCGTGGAATCCTATGCGCGGTCAGGATTATTATTACTCAAAAATCGTTGATGATATCAATCTAAAAATCGGCCTTGGAGAATATCCTGTTGGAATGTATCTCCCGTATGAAAAGCAACTGGCCAGCCAGTATGATGTCTCTTTATCGACAGTCAGAAAGGCATTATCAGAGCTGGAACAGAGAGGCTTCGTAAAAACGTTAAATGGCAAAGGCACGGTAGTTATAGAACCGGATGATATGAAACTTCATCAGCTGGCGCTTAATTCCGGGTACGTAGAAAAGGCAGTACGTTACCTTCAGGCCTTACAGCTAATGGTATTAATTATTCGTCCGGCAGCTTTAGTTGCAGCTCCACAGTTTACCCAGGCAGAACTGAATGAGTTAGCAGACCGTTTTACTTCTCCAGATTCTATTTATTTAACGGATATTTTGGAATCCATAATGAAACATACCACGTTAGAACCTTTATCTGTTATATTATCTGAAACCAATCACCTTCTTGAATGGGGACACCATTTTGCATATTATCCGTCCAAGAAACATACACTATCACATCTTAATAAGCAGGTCATTCTGGCGTTTCAGCAGTTAAGAGAAGGGAATGCGGTCTCCTTTGCAGATGGCATAGCAGATTGTTACCGCTTCAATTTGGTTCATATGAAAAAACGCATGGTAGAAAAATATAAATTTCATAACGCAGCCAGTATTCGGATTCCAGAAAACTACTAGTTGTCCGGACTGTGCAGTTTACTATTCTTCCATCCTGTCTCAATCGCCGCATTACAATCCGCATCAAGCGCCTCGGCTGCCTCCTCGGGCGTTATGGTCCCGGCAAGCAGCTTGTGGATATGCGTGTAGAATACGTCGCGGACACCGCGCCAGTTTGGGTTGTTCGCGGTAAAATCCACCGTATTGGCAGTGTTCGCAGTATAGGCCTCCTGCATAAAAATGTGCTTGCTCACACGTTGTGCAGTGGCGTTGCTGGCAGGGATTCCTACCTGCGCGTAGTTCATGAGTTCCTCATCAGACATGAAATAACGCAGAAAATCCTTGGCCGCCTGGACCTTCTCCGTGTCGCCATTGTCAAAAATCTCGAAACCGGTGACAAACGACGTATTATATCCCTTCCCATCCGGACTGGGGAAATTGGCAGTTCCTGTCGAGTTCCTGTCCATACTGGGCAGCGTGGCGCTGTTTGCCATGTATATGGCAAGCTGGTTATTGATAAACAGATCGCTGCAGTCAACAATCTCCATATTCTCACAGCCGGCTGGAAAATAACCCTTTTTATAGGAATCCACGATCCACTGCAGGGCGGCAATTCCCTCTTCCGTATTGAGATTAAAACGGCCATTTTCGTCAAAGAAGTGACTCCCCTTACTGCGCAGTAAAGTCATGATATGCGTGTCCCCCTGGTCATTCTTGGCGTACATCAGCATGGGATAGGTCATATCAGGCAGATTAGCAGCCAATGTGGACAGAATGTGCTCCCATTCCTCCGGCGTCCAGCTCTGTATCACGCCATCCACTCCAATATACTCCGCCAGTCCGCATTGACGGAACAGATCCTTGTTATAAATCAGCGTATTTTGAAGGCTGTAATAGGGCAGCATATACGTCTTACCGTCCACCTGGCTCATCTTCCAGAGCGCGTCATCAACATCTGCCCGCATTTCCTCCGTGATCATGTCGTCCAGCGGCACCACGCGGCCCGTATGTATATATCCTGCCATGTTAAAATAGCCTTCAAGCAGAATGTCCGCTGCATCATCCGTATCAAAGCAGCCGGTAATATATTCATCCTCCTCCGTGTAACCGAACTTTACAACCTCCACCGTGACATCGTAATCTTTGTACTGGGCGGCGAATGCCTCCCCCGCCATGTTCAGTACTTCATAGGAATCAGTAATGCCCGTGTCGGCATTGGCCACCGTCAGTGGCGGAAGCTTTACTTTCAGTGTGATCTGCCTCTTTTCTGCTTCCTGTGTTTTGCACCCGGTAAGTATCCCCATAAGCATAACAAGGAGTATTCCCCCCACGACAATCCGTCTCCAATTTTTCATCTCTTCTCCCCTCTTTTTCCTGCTCCAAGCTTCTGCATCAGCTTGTTTACGTCGATTGGCTTTGCAATGAAGCCGTCCATTCCGATTTCCCTCGCCTTCACCTGATCTTCTCTAAATGTATTGGCTGTACAGGCATAAATAATAACTGTCTTTGCGTCTGGACGATTTAGCCTGCGGATGAGCTTTGTCGCCTCATAGCCATTAAACACAGGCATTTGCACATCCATCAGGATAATATCAAACTCGTATGGCTGGGATTTTTCAAACAGATCAACTGCCTCGCCCCCATCCGAAGCCCGAACTGCGGTAAATCCCGACGTATCCAAGATTTCCATAAGGATTTCCGCATTTAAATCATTATCCTCGGCTACCAGAATATGTAGTTTTTTCTCGCCTTCACGGTCTTGATGCGCGTTATCCGCCACAGCAGTACCTGCCAAATCTTCAGGGGCAGTCTCTGACATCATGGTAAAGGTAAAGCAGCTTCCTTCACCAGGCCGGCTCTTCACGGCCAGTGTTCCTCCCATTTGCTTCGCCAGCAGCGAACTGATGGACATGCCAAGACCAGTCCCCTGTCTCCCCTGGGAAATACCACTGCGCTCCTGGCTAAACGGATCAAATATCTTTTGCTGGAACTCTTCGCTCATGCCGCAGCCGGTGTCTTCTACCTGAAAGGTCGTCAATATCCCTCCGTCTACCGCCGACTGAAATACCCGCATAGTGACACGGCCGCCCTCCGGTGTAAATTTAACCGCATTTCCCAGAATATTGACGAGGATCTGTTCAATCCTTATATCGTCTCCAATAAGGCCGGAACAGATAATGTTGGTTTCTACCCGGAAGTCAATCCCCTTATCTTCCATATGACTGCGCATCAGGGATTCCGTCGTAGAAACCAGCTCATTAACAGAAAACGGCTTTGGCACCAATACCATTTTGTCAGATTGAAGTTTTGACATATCCAGAATGTCGTTGACAAGTGAGAGCAGGTATTTCGCAGTTGAATCAATTTTTCTAAGATATCCTGTCATCCGTTCATTATCCCCGATGTTCTGCTGCATCAGATGGATCAGTCCGATGATTCCGTTGAGCGGCGTGCGGATCTCGTGGCTCATATTCGAAAGAAACTCCCCACGGGATTTTGCTTCTGCTTTTGCCGTCGCGGAAATCAGAGAGATACGGACAATAACAAACATCATGAGGCACAGTACTATCACAACGACCACAAGCATCACTACTGTCATAAGTATAAACTGCTGAGTCTGTTCACGGAATACTTCCTGAGGAACCGTCAGTACGATACTCCATGTTGTACCTGGCATTGGGATAAAGGATACCACCTGTGCTCCCTGATCTATATAATGAAAGCGCAGCAGGAACTCTTCTCCCTGCGCGATTCGGGTGATAATATCCGAAACTTCCTTTTTCGACAGACCAGCACGATTCTGCAGCTGTTCAAAATAGTTGTCTATTTTTCCTATTCCTGCGCTGCGGTCCCGGTTGACAACGTAATTTCCGTCTATGTCAATGATTCCGGTATATCCCCGCCCGTCAAAGCTGTCTATTTTTAGGCGGTCCTCCATGAGGCTGATCTTTGAAAAGCCGATGATCCCGATAAACTGAATCCCCTCCACCTCAAAGGGCTCCCCCTGAACGCCATAGACGAGATTTTCTGTAAGTGTTTCCAATATGTCCATATTGTCATAGCGCATGACAATTTTATCTTGATCGAAGAGCAGAGGCGACACGAACTCTTTATCCTTTTCATTTTTTATCACATTCGAGCTGGAGTAGGTGTTTCCATCAGAATCCACCAAATAAATTGTATTAAATATGTTTGAAATCTGCTCTAAATTTAAACGTCTGCAAACTTCCTGTATACTTACGCATTGGCTAATCATCGTTCTGGTATAAACTGAAGACAGGGAATCCCACGAGTTCTCCAATTCGCTTTGAATATTCTGCATATCGTGTCTGGATAATTCCTGCATCGAAGCGACAACCGAAGCATCAGTTGTTTTGGTAAGTTGTTTCATGTAGACGCAGACCGCAAGCGACAAAACGGCCAGTGTCGCTAAAACAAAAGCTATCGCCCGGTTCTTGTTTCCTCTTTTCATAACCTCCTCCATTCCCCGGAAATGCTCCGTCAGTCCGGATACACTTCATCGTTTTTCTTCATCCACGGCGTCCCGTGAGGTATTCCACAAAGGAAACTTTTTATAGAAGAAATTTACCCTCTCCTCTATAAACGACTGCCACAGGTCTGCAAATACTCCTGAATTGTCAGCTTGTAAAGCATTTTCTAACTGGCAGATGAACTCATGCAAATGAACTTCTGTCTGCCCGGTTCCCGCTATGACAGCAGAAAAAATGTACCCCCATGCTATAAGTTCTCTCAATTTTCCATAAATCTCCCGTATCGTTGCTAAAGAGCATTCACTTGAAATGAAATCCATAAGAATGTCAATGCAGAGTATACTGTTGTTTTTATCACGAAGCATTCTTATAGTCTGCAGCAGCTCCTCCTTTCTCTCTTTCTTAGCCGCTTCCAGGGTATGGAGAGTCACGTCGTGAACCGTCAAAGCCAGTATCTGCATAGCCTCACCGTGAAGGCGCAGGTTTTCCCGGATTTCAGATCTGCCCATGATATCCATATCAATTGATTCCAGACAGACTTTTGTTCCAACGCCCATATAAGTCTTAGTTATCCCAAGTGAATTCAGTACCTCCAGAGTTCGGCGTACTGTAATCAGGGAAACTTGATATCGCTCCGCCATCTTGGGCAGTGATGGCAGATAGCTTCCAACCGGATAAACCTCCCATAGAATCTCACGGATCACGGTGGAGGCCAGTGTATAACGCATCTGCGGCCGCTTTCGGTAAATTGTCCATGTAAACGGAATCTGAGCCTCATGTTCCAGATGATATGTTTCATGATTTGTCTCAATAAAATCCACAATACCCAAATAGATATTCAAATAATAAGCATCTGTTTCCTGTTTCAGGCGTTTTGCCTTCTCCACGGATAATAAATCTTCCACTGCATAATTCGCCTTCCTGTCATCTCTCGGAGGATAGAAATAGCTGATATAACGCATGCTTTGCCAAAAAAGGCCAAGCATCAAATCATTATGAAATGTATTCAGAACGTCGATATACAGCCGGATTGGCTCGTATGCGGCTTTCCCCGCCGTATCCGCCTCACCGTTTCGATTTTGCATACCCAGTCTTAAATTCTGCATACCCTTTTCCCAGATTGATGAGAACAATAAATTACTACTCAATTGAATATCCTGAATCCCCTCCCTGCGCAGAGCAAAATACCTTACTACATTTTCTCTGAACAGTTCCTCCGATCCCTGATAAATAACCCTGGCAGCTTTCCGTTTTTCTGTCTTTATATAGCCCTCCTCTTCCAGCCTGTTTAACGCAATCTGTACGGTATTCCGGGCCAGCCTGAATGAGGAACAAATTTGAGGTACCGACTTCAATTGTTCACCGTACCTGTATATACCAAAGAGGATACGAGATTTATAGTATTCGTAGATCAGTTCATTCAACTCATTGTTTTTTTCCAACTCTGTCCTCCTGTATAAAATAATTTCTTAAAAATCCGAAATCTCCTCTAAATCTTCTCCCTGCTCATAATAGGTATAGTTTATTGTACCACTCTTTGAGTATGCATGCAATGCATATACGAATATCATTTGAACTTGTATACGAATCTGGTATAGATTCCTGTTAATGACAGCAAAAAAGCAGCCAGTCTTATAGTTTCCTATAAAAACGGCAGCTTTTTGCTTATTGCTATATTCAGTTATCGTAAATTTTATATTTCGAAAAGCTTGCTGTTCCAATCCAAATCACAGGGGGAAATTTCTGATAAAACCAACGGAGTCACGGCGATCCTGCTGTCACTGCGAAACTCTGTCTAAACTCATCTTCGCATCCCATCATCTGTAAAATTCCTTTTCAATGCTTTTTCGGTTGGGAAAATCGATACAAGCAACACCACACACTGTATCATACATAAAATTCCGCCTGCCGCTCCGATCACAGAATCATTTTCCCGATAAAACGGAATCGGAATCAAAGCAGAAAAAAACAGCATGATCCAGCCAATCACACACAAACATATACCACCAAAACCACATACTATGCCTCCCTTCTGTGACTCAATAAATACAATATCAATACTGCGGACTATCCGTTTCACCCTCCGCAGCAGTCCGTGGTTCCACAGACGTATTCTCATGTCCTGCCTCAGGCGCGGCACAACCGCCCAGCTACGGATTATACAAAATCATATGCAAAATCACCTGCTCATCTCCTACATTCTTATATGAATGTATGGTATCGGCCTTAAACCGGATGCTTTCGCCTTTCTCGACTTCAAATTTTTGACCGTCGGCACTGATCTCAACTTTTCCAGCAAAAACCATGATAAATTCGGTTGTTCCCTTTAAATGAGGTTCCGACTCCCAATAACTCCCCCTGTCCAGCTCCAGATAATATACGGCAAATCTCCGGTTTTCATCGTCTGGAAAAAGTGAGTAGTTTTTCACCTTTCCGCTGTCTTCCAGCAGCGGCTGAATCTCCGAGGTTTTCACAATTTCATAGGGACTCTTAGGACGGACTGTCAGGGCATCAAAAGGCACCTTCATTCCATTTGAAATTTTCCATAATGTAGATATCGTAGGATTTCCATCTCCGCGCTCAATCTGCGCAAGCATACTCTTGCTGACACCGCTGAGCTTTGCAAGCTCATCCATACTTAATTTGTTTTCTTCCCTCAGCCGTTTTATATTTTTAGCAACGATCATATTCATTGAATCCAAAAATATCGCTCCTTTCTATTGACATTATATCGTACATATTGTACCATTATATTGCATCGGTGCAATATATTAATCATTTTATATCATTATACTATTATGGTATCAGCTTGTAAAGAGGAAAGGAAGCATTCGAATTATGAAACGAGAACATTTCTCATCGCGTCTGGGATTTATTTTGATCACAGCGGCCTGCTCCATCGGTCTTGGAAACATCTGGCGTTTTCCTTATATTACAGGGAAGTATGGTGGAGCCTCCTTTGTTATCATTTATTTGATTTTCCTGGTCATACTGGGCCTGCCGGTTGTCGTAATGGAATTTGCGGTAGGCAGGGCCAGTCAGCGCAGTACCGCGCAGTCCTTCAATATTTTGGAACCCAAAGGCACAAAATGGCACCTGTTTAAGTATGCAACCATCGTTGGAAACTATCTGCTGATGATGTTTTATACGGTAATCAGCGGCTGGCTGCTCTATTACTTTTTCAAGATGGTGAAAGGGGATTTTCAGGGACTCACCTCAGATGAGATTGGCCATGTATTCTCTAATTTATTAAGCAATCCGCTATCCATGATTCTCTGTTCCTTTATTGTAATTGTTCTCTCGTTCGGTATTTGCGCTGTCGGTCTGCAAAAGGGAGTGGAGCGTGTCACAAAAATCATGATGTCGCTTCTTTTTTGTCTTCTGCTCATTCTGGCCGTCAAATCCGTCATGCTTCCCAATGCGGAAACAGGGCTGCGCTATTACCTGTATCCTGACTTTGGAACCATACAGAGAATTGGAGTGCAGGAATGTATCTTTGCAGCTATGGGGCAGGCGTTTTTTACACTCAGCATCGGAATCGGCACGCTGTCCGTATTTGGAAGCCGCATCGACAAGAGCCATTCCCTGACCAGCGATGCCCTTTACATGGGTATCCTGGACACCGCAGTCGCACTTCTGGCGGGGTTGATTATCTTTCCGGCCTGCTTCAGCTTTGGGGTAGCGCCGGACAGCGGACCAAATCTCCTGTTCATTACCCTGCCGAATATTTTTAATGTCATGAGCGGGGGACGGCTCTGGGGCAGTCTCTTTTTCCTCTTCATGGTGTTTGCTGCCATTTCCACCGTTATCGCGGTGATCGAAAATATTGTTACCTACGGAATGGATCTGACCGGATGCAGCCGAAAAAAATCGGTTTCCGTAAACCTTATACTGCTTCTGCTGCTGTCCCTGCCATGCATTTTCGGTTTCAATATCTGGAAAGGCTTTCAGCCGCTGGGGGACGGAACCAGTATTCTTGATTTGGAGGATTTCATTTTAAGCAATAACCTGCTTCCACTGGGAAGTCTGGTATTCCTTTTGTTCTGCACCCGGCGTTATGGCTGGGGCTGGAATCAATTTATCAAAGAAGCTTCCATTGGAAAAGGACTGCCATACCCTGCCTTTGCCAGGAAATACATAAGCTGCGTCCTGCCGGTTATCGTCCTTGTGATTTTCATAAGCGGGTATTTATCACTGTTCAAATAGACTCTAAAAGAAAGAAGGGTTGAGATGTTCCATTTATATGATTTTCTAATCTACTGTTTTATAACTGCCTATACGCCTGGTGCCAACAATCTGCTTTCCATGAGTAACGCCATACGTCTGGGATTTCGCCGAAGCATTCGGTTTAATCTCGGTATACTGGCCGGATTCAGTGCAGTCATGACTGTCTGTACCGCATTCAGTGCAACGCTCTATTCGTATCTCCCCAGAGTAAAAACAGGCATGCAGATTCTGGGAGCGGCTTATATGCTGTATCTCGCGTGGAAGGTCTGGAAAAGTTCTGCGGATTTACATACAGACGGCGGAAAGGAGGCCAGTTTTATTTCCGGCATGATACTGCAATTTGCCAATCCCAAAATCTATATTTACGCAATCACGGCTATGTCGCTCTATATCCTGCCCGTCTGTCATTCCCTCCAGGGATTGACCGGATTTACGATTCTGCTTTCTCTCATCGGCGCCTCCGGATCTTTTGTCTGGGCACTGTTTGGAGCCGCATTCTGTAAGTTCTTTTCGAAGCACACAAGGCTGGTAAATACAGTTATGGCAATTTTACTCGTCTACTGTGCTGCTTCCCTTTTTCATAACGGTTAAAAGAAAGCGAAAAACCTCAAGCTCCCAGGTTTTTCGCTTCTTCCTTTTTTCAATATATTGATCCTGCCCGCCTGCCAGCGATTTTTGATCTGCTTTCATACAGCTGTGTTTCGCCCTGTAATGGTTACCTGCATCTAGTGCTTGCCGGAGCCCCTGAAAACGCACCACTCGCCCGTGCCATGGGACTTGCCATCATCATGCTGGCTAATCTGTTTTTGGTTCAGGTCAACAGCTCCGACCATGATTTTGCATGGCGGTCTTTTCAGTGGTTATTCAGAGACAAGGTAATGTGGGCGGTGAATATCGGTACAGTCGCCATGCTGTTGGTCATTCTATACACACCCGTCAGCGGCTTTTTAAAACTGGCTCCGCTGCCGCTGCCAATGCTGGGTGCTGCGTTTGCCATTTCCGCTGTCAGTGTGCTGTGGTATGAGCTGGTGAAGCTGGTCAATCGCCTTTTGGGAAAAATCTCCTGACTTCTAACAATTACATGATTTACATACATTCACTGTAACTGATGCTGTGTTGTTCTGCGTATTAGGATCAAACGTAGACGATGAAACCCTTGCAGTATTTCTGATACAGCCTTTTGCACACCTGCTGACTATTCCTGTTATTAAGATGGACACCGAGCTGTTTGCGGCAAGCGTTCCGATGTTAAGGCTCCCCTCCCACGTCTCCCACGTGTTTCCGCCATCAATGGAGAACTCCGGATTATGCAGGTCGGCCGGCAGGTTATCTGTAATCACCACCTGCTCTGCGGTATCCGTCCCCAAGTTGTTAATTGTCAGCGTATAGGTCAGGCGCTGGCAGCGAATAGCCGGACTCGGGGAAGCTGTTTTCCGTATTGAAAGGTCTGCACCTGTCTTCCGGACGGGAGTATTCACGGTATCCGTATTATTGGCCGGGTTGGGATCCGGTGTAGTGCTTACAGCCACTGCTGTATTTGTAATTATTCCACATGATGACGGTATGACGGTTCCGCGAATCAGAATCGTGCGGCTCTGTCCGGCTGCCAGGGTTCCCAGCACATAGGGATTGGTCCAGGTATTCCAGACCACACCACCATCCAGGGAAAATTGTACGTCTGACAGTTCAGGGGGAACCTCATCATAGAGAATCACATTCCGGGCACTGTCCGGTCCGTTGTTGGTTACCACAATAGTATAGGTTAATAATTCTCCCGGAATGGCAGCAGCAGGCCGGGCGCTTTTCGTGACAGAAATGTCAGCAGCAGCGGCTGTGGTACTGATATCTGTTCTGTTTGTACTGGTATTGTTGTCAGGGTCAGGATCGGGTGTGGTACTGCTCACTATGGCGGTGTTGATTATACTGCCGCTTGCCGACAGAGCAACCACAGCACGGATCAATACGGTAATCCCCTCTTCCGCGGCCAGAGTTCCAAGGTTAAGTGAACCATTCCATTGGTGCCAGGTGATTCCGCCATCCAGGGAGAACTCCGGGTCCGTCAGACTGCTCGGGATATCATCCGCAAGCATCACATTCTGGGCAGCATCCGGCCCCGCGTTAAAGATGGCCAGCGTATACGTCAGCGTACTTCCGGGCTGCACAGGATTGGGAGCAGAGGTTTTGGTGACGGATAAATCAGCCAACCGCCCCGCCGGTATGACAGGCGTCACCACGGTAGACGAATTATTATCCGGGTTCGGATCGTGTGTTCCGCTACTCACCACTGCAGTATTACTCAGACTCCCTGAGGCAGTATCGGGAACCGTAGCGCGGATCAGAATCTGGCGAAATGAGCCAGGCTGTAAATTCCCCAGAAAAAGCGGACTATCATAAGGCGACCATGTGGTGCCTCCATCAATCGAAAACTCTGCATTGAGCAGTTCATCTGGAAGTGCATCGGATAAGTTGACGTTAACTGCAGTCGAAGGTCCGGCGTTTTCTATCAGCAGTGTATAGGTGATATTTTCTCCTGCACCTATCGGACTGGGACTGGCAGTTTTGACAACCGATAGATCTGCCGACGGTTCGATGGGCGTAATGACCGTAAAGGTATTATTGTCCGGATCTGGATCAGGCGTGCTGCTGCTTACTGTGGCAGTATTCGTAAGCGCTCCTGAAGCGGAGAGGCTAAGCATACCACGGATCAGGATTATCCGGCTTTCACCGGCAGCAATGGTGCCCAGAATCAAAGGGCTGCTCCATGGCTGGAAGGTAATTCCGCCATTTGTGGAATACTCCGCCTCCGAAAGATCGGCGGGAATATGATCCGTCAGAATCGAGTTCAAGGCCGGAGACGGTCCCGCATTTGCCACAGTAACCGTATAGGTCAGCCTACTCCCCGGCTCTGCCAGAATGGGGCTGGCTGTTTTCACAACAGAGAGGTCCGCCAACGTACCAACTTCCACAGGTACCTCGTTCGACATAACTTCAAACTCACCCGGAATCCCCCCCTCTACAGGAGTATATGAGTAGGTGATGTTAGCACGGTTCAGGACTGGGTTTGGCGTCGGAACCGTCTCCACAAGAGCGGAAAATTCAACTGTTACGGTGGAGCCGCCGGGAATATCCGGCAGAGTAAATCCTGTGTTGGGATCTGCAGCCGGTCTTGTTGTGCTGTCCACGACAACACTTCCCGGAACAAAGGACAGGCCGTCAGGCACAGTGTCCTGGAAAAATACATTAGTTAAAGGACTCTGGCAGTCATTCGTCAAGGTTACCGTGTAATGAACCACCTCTCCCACAGCAGCGTTTTGCCTGTCAACCGTTTTGACCGGCCGAAATTCTGGCACCAGGATCTCATTGAACGAGATATCATCGATGGCGTAATCATTTCCAATCACTTCCGGTCCTTCGCTTAGGAATTCAACAGTCAGGCCTGTATTACCCTGAGAATTAATAAGGCTACCGATCTGCTTCCATTCCGGTGCATTGACATTGACCGGAATCAGCGTTCCGAGTGTTGCACTGTATAGAACACCGCCGTTCTGATCCAGTATACGAACGCCAAGTTCCGGATTCGGGTAGCCGTTTACCTTAAAAAGATTTAAAATCCATGCCGTAAACAGGTAATTAGTATTCAGCTGGACGGATACAACGTCTCTAAAAAATACCGCGCCCGGATTAAAGCCATTCACAACCATAAAGCGTCCGGTTTCGTTACCTGCAGTATGGTCCGCTATACGCCACCAAGCTCCAATTTCAGCGCTCATAGAGTTGTTCATGATATTCTGCACCGTATATTCCCCGCCAAGCGGTGCAAAAACAGCGGGATTGGGCAGCACGTAAGTGAAATCGGGCGTCACTCCGGGATATGGTTCAGTGGGCGCACCGGTGTTGGCTGGAGTACCCTGAGGAAACGTACCGAAGGTTCCACCATCTGCGGCATTAATCAGATTTTCGCCGGAAATGATCGCACAGGGATCTAAAATTGCCTGTATCGGCGTATAAATTACCGGGCCGTTGAAAAAATTCTGATTCGTCAAATCAGAGCCCGTTACCGTTACCAGAAGAGTGTCCGGCGTGACCGAATCCAGATTGGTAGATCCCGCAGGCGGGTTATTCACCGCAGTGATGGGCGGATTGACCCCCGGCGGGACACTTCCCGGTACCGCAGCCGTAAAGTTACCCGGTGTAGGGATCCCCCCGGTTGTCCCATATGATTCGACAATTCTGTAACTGCCGGCAGGTACATTTAAAAATGCATAGTTTCCATTGCTGTCCGTTAAAACGGTTAGCCTTTCAGTTGTATTAATATTCTGAAGCACCACTGGGATATTCGCGATACCTGAATCGCCGGAATTAATTGTGACACTTCTGTCCCTGTCAAATATAATTCTGCCTGATATAGCAGCCATTATTATACACCTCTCAATTAAGATTTAGTTTTATACGCTTGCGTAACACCGCAAGCTGCATATTCAAATATCAATAGATCTTTAACGTATATTGGCAATTTCTAAGCTTGTTCACCTGGAACAGAAAAATGTCAATATTTCTTTGATATTATACGCCAAACCAAATCCTGCCGTTACATGGCTGCTGATTCTGATGATATACGGCATTGTCACGTTGAGGCTGTCTTTTGGGAAGATCTTCAGTATTATTGGTAATAAATAGAGTACAGGCCAATACAAGCCTGTACTCTATTACATTTCTTCATATGAAATTCTATCTTCCTATGTATTACGACAACGAGATATCTGTATCCTCCGATCCGTACTGTTCTTTTATCATCTGCTGAATCAGAAGATCAAGCATATAATGCTGTGCAATTGTTGTGGAATAGCTGTACTCTGACTTTTGAACCGCACCATGGGAATAGCAGATCGCTTCATCACCAAGAATAGCCAGTTTGGACATCCGGTTCTCTGTAACAGCCAGAACCTTGACACCGTTCTCTCCCGCCTGCCGCAGTATTTCATTTAAGGTATCGTCATTGCCTTCTCCATCCACGACGAGAATCACATCATCGGTGGTATAAGTTCCGAGTCGCAGCTTCAGTTCATGGCAGCTACGGGGATAATCACATTTTTTCCCATATTCCAACAGCTTGTAATAAACGTCTTCTGCTAAACCGCAGTCCCTTCCCTGCCCCCAGACGCAGACCGCTCCGCTTTCCAGCAGGAGCTTTGTCGCGCGCTCGATCTGTTCAAATGTATTTTTTTTCAGGCTGTTCCTTAAAAGCGCTATCACATGGTCATGATAATGCTTTACACTGCTCTGAAGGGAATCTCCCTCAGGCAGGCCATCACCTTCCAGCAGTTGCTCATCCATCGTGTCGCTGTGATACTCCTGCGCCATGGTCATCTTAAATTCCAGGAAGCTGCGAAAGCCCAGCTTTTTACAGAATCTGGTAACACTGGCTTCCGCTACGCCACAGTTGCTCGCGATCTCAGAAACAGTCATGAATATGCTCTTATTCGTGTACTCCTCGATATAATCGCATATCTTCTCCTCCGCCTTCGTTAACTGTGATTTATCTTTAACCAGTTCACCTTTCATTAATTCAACCTCTTTCTAAAAATCGAACTCTCTCTTTTTCTTCTTCCATTATTCTACCATTTTCAGCAGTTATGTCAAATGTTATTTCCTCCACCTTCGAATTTTACCGTTAATTCAATGCCAATTTCAAACATTCGGTTCCATGGATGGGAGACTTGGAAATTCACCTCGCTCACATTCCTGAAAGAGCAGTCTGTCAAGCCGTTCCAGCACTCCCGCAGCCACTCTTCCTCGCGTTTCACTACCTCATTCTGCTTATCTTTAAGATCAAAATAGGATAAATCGCTATCCCAAAAGCTATCCGCCATTTTTCTTCTCACCACTGCCTGATAAAAACCACCATCCAAAATATGATAGATCAGATTTGCTTGAAGAGCCGTCTGACTGATCTCGCCGCCTGCCATCAGAATCCCCTGCGCCAGAACAGTTCCCAGGGTATTGCAGTGTGTATTCCAGCCCGCATATGCCGCGAGTCGGTCCAATACTCCATCCATATGGAGCAGTTCCAGAAATTCTAAATCACCTCCATTTGCATAGGCACAGTCTGCGGCCAGCACCTGTTTCCCCTGCCTGATATATTCCGCAATTTGGGCTGTAAACCAGGGCAGACTGCGAAAAGAAGTATAGGTGATATCCGCTTCGTTCTGTACGGCACTCTCTTCCATCACTCTCCCCGGACTGTTTATGGCCAGAATAAAGTCGGCCTCATCGGGAGAGCCGACAAGCCTGCCGCCTGCCGCCATCACATGAGCCTTCAGACTCTCCGCCATGCAGCGGTCTTCATATAAAGGGATGAGTCCCGGAGCCATCGTCGATGCATAAAAGGCAAAGATCCCCGGCTTCATTCCCATAAGCTCTGCCGCTGCCCGCGCCGTCAGAGTACAGCCCGCTTCATCGGCGCCGGGATACATCAAAACCTTTCTCTGAAGTCTTCTTTGCCGTATTTCTCCGGTAATAACCTTCTGGTCTCTCGCGGTATATCCATACTCGCAGGAATCATCCTGAGGAATACAGAGGAAGTCTATGGTGCCCTCTTCCACCAGCTCCAGGACCAGGCGGTTCAGATGAAGATTGAAAGCCCTCCGCTGTTCATAGTCCTCGATAAACGGCTCAGGGATCTCCTTCTCAATCCGGCAGAGCTCGCCGGCCTCTTCCCGGTCCAATCCGCTTCGTTCGCCCTTATCCATCAGATACGACCGCCGGAAAATCCGCTCACCATACTCCCCGTAATAATCCGGTTCTTCCTCGCTGCTGCTGTACCGCGGAGTTCTCATAATCAGCTGAAAAAGATAGAGCTTCAACTGGGGCCGCCGCCTTTTTAAGCTTCTGACCCTGTCGATACACTCTGCCTTCCAGCTTTCCGGCAAATGATGAAGCCGCGAAGGGAGAAGCCCGCCGTAAAACAGCATCTCTGCCGACAGGACTGCCGCGTCGCAGCCCAGGCTCTCACGGTTCACGAACTCCCATAAGCCGTCGATATCCCCAGGCTGCTTTTTCTTTCCCAGAAGCGCAGGTTCCGGCACCACCATTTCCATATCCTTTCTCACATCAAGCGCCATTTGCGGAAACTTATAATTGCAGGGTCTTTCGTCCAAAGGAACATACAAGATACGTTTCATGACTTCTCCATCCTTACTGTTATAATTTTCTTTCCCGGGGCTGTAATCACAATCTCCAGCCCATCTCCCAGAAATTCCTTCTTTTGCCCCTTTAAATCGCTGAGCCAAACCCTCTTTTTCTCCCCAAAATGGAGGGTCCACGTCTCCTCTTCCTCCTGCTGATTAAATAGCCGCAAGACCTCATGTCCACCCGAAAACTGGTAGGAGGAATAGAGCGGCTCGCCTTCGATCCACAGCCGAAGCTCACGATCGGCCCGACAGCAGCTCTGTTTCACCAGTGGTTCTGTCTTTAACCGGACTGCATGTTCTGGTGTAAAAAACTCCGGCCCATAGATCAGTCCATATTCGAATTCCCACTCTCCGTTCCCCTGCGCATCCGGCGTCTGGTATCCCGGTCCTGCGCCTCCCCCTCTTGTCCGCAGATCCCGCCGCGACAAAGCTCCGATACAGCGCAGCGCAGTCAAGCGGCAGACGCATTGCTCCCCGCTTCGTTCCACCTCATACTCCTGCATGCCGATGTGGACAATCTGAAGATCTCCTGCATAAATTTGAGAGGAGGTGGGGTCCTGGCCGACCGCCGCCTCTTCCCCCTTTGCCGCCGCTGCCGGAAAAGGGGCACGCACCGGTCTCTTCACCAGATCGAAGGCGGTATCACTTTCATGATACAAAAATGCGGGCAGAGTAAATTCTATCCTCAGCTTATGATTCGCCGCCTGATTGCTCACCCTGCTTCTGACATAGATCATCGGGTCTCCGTCAAGGAGCTGAATTCTTGTAACGACCGTGACTTTCTCCTCTTTTCCCTCTTCCGAAGGATGGGGCGGCAGTTCGAGAAGCCATGTGATGTCCATGGTCTGCTTCATGCTGTCTTTTCTGCATTCCGAACGCACCACCCTGCCCAAAACAGGAAGGGCTTTTGGCGGCGGTGAAAAGGTATAGCTGTCGCCGTCATCCGGAAGCGAAGTCCAGACATGCTGGTTTTCATAAATGCGCCCATTGGCCTTGCTTTTTACGGTTATTCCGCGTTTTCCTGCCGTCAGCTCGTAATAGTCATTAAAAATCATATCCGCCGGTTTTGTCTCTTCTTCCCGAATGGAACACGGTCTGATCTCCAGGCAGATGTGTTCCATTCCCTTAAATTCCAGTTCGAATTCAACGAGGTATTCGACTACATCATCATACCAGGGTTCCAGTTGTGTATCGTGAAAGAATTCTTCCTTTTCCGTCCTCTGAACCACGTTCAGCCTCACGGGCTTCTCTCCGTCGTACAAAGAGACAGAGCCCTGATCATGAGCCCGGTTTATTAAAATTCTTGCCTCGATCAGCCGCTTATTGCAGTACGGTGTGTTGCAAATCACATGAAGCCACCGGTTCGGTTCTGAACTGTCTGGATAGTGATAGGAAAAAAGCCTGTTTAACACTGCCTGTTCATACTCCTCCACACTGTCCATCAATCTGCGGTACCGGTTTTTCATATCAGACTCCACCTGATCAATACTGCAGCCACAGATGCTGTCATGAGCCTGGTTCACCAGATACCGTTTCCACAGCCGCTCCAGCAGGGCATCGGATTCGGAAGCACCGTTCTCCCACGCATTCAGAAACTCCGCTCTGTGTATGAGTGCATCTCCACATTTCTGGTTCAAGACCTTTAAATACATCCTCGTACTCCACGTTCCCGAAAGGACGTAGATCTTAGCCGGATCGCGCAGTTCGCCTTTTATGACCTCCTGGAAGTTCTGCTTCAATAGATTTTCACAAACCTGATCCATCAGAACTTCCTGAATCCGAATTCCCCGGCATTCTCCATACCGGCGCAGCTTCTGCATCGCATCCCCGCTGCAGATCGTATGATCCGCACCATTAAAGAGAACCGGACAGTTCCATCCGTCCTTTGATTGATGAAATTCCAGATAGGCATCCAGCTCCTTTTCATAAGTTTCATGCTTTAAAAAGGTCTGGTAATACCCATCCCGCGTGGATAAAACAAGGACCGCCACCCGGCTCTTGTCATTACCTTCCCACAAGACCTCACACGCCTTCGGGTCAGCCCCCCGCCAGATGACCGCGCATGCAATTCCAAATTCCTTCAGAATCTGCGGCATGGAGCCAATGTGGCCAAAGGTATCCGGCAAATATCCGATGTCACAAAAGCTCCCGTATTTTTTCGCCATCCTTCTTCCTATTTCCAGATTCTTAATGCACGCCTCCGGAGGACACAAAAATTCGTCCGCAAGTACATACCAGGGACCAACTGAAACCTTTCCGCTTCTGATCAGCTTCTCCAGGTGTCCGAATTCCTCTTCTGACACAATCTCCCTGTAATCATCCAACACGCACGTCTGACCGTCTAAATAAAAGCTGTCAATTTCCCCCTGCTCGATCCGCTTCACCACAGTGCGCAGGGCATCCCTTAAACGGATCTGCATCGCTTCAAATGACTGATACCACTCCCGATCCCAATGGGTGTGGTGAACGACCGAAAGAACCATATTTTCGAACTTCATTTTCTATCTCCTCAACACCTTTCCATCAACGCAGTTCAGCGGAACACCGTTCTTTACGGAGTAATGGCAGGCTTCTCCTGCAGCCTGTCCCAGATCGATCAGCGTCGGCTGAATTCTGATACTCGCCTGCATCAGGAATGTAGCCGAGATACATCTGCCCGCCACAATCAAGTTCTCCGCCACATCGCTCACCATGCACCGGTACGGAATTTCATAATATTCTCCCGGTTCATACTTATTTTTCTGAATCAGTCCCTGTCCGGCAGAATGCACATCAATATACCAGTCTCCCCTTACAACTCCATCCGAAAAACGTGCCCGATTGATGTAATCTTCTTCCGTCAGCACATACTTTCCTTTTATACGCCACGATTCCCGTATTCCCAGCATGGAAGCCTCCCTCTGAAGATAGGCATTCTCAAATCCCGGCATATAGAGCTGAAGGAATCTTACGAGCCTCCGTATCATTCTTCTGCCTTCCGTAATTCCTTCCGATCTGGCCCAGGCATTTGTATTACACTCCAGAGATTTGATATGAGGACAATTAAAAGACATGCTTCCTGCTTTGCCGGGAATCGTAAAGCACTGGTAATAGCGCAGATCTGCTTCCTCCAGTATGCCGTCCTTCACGCCCCTGCGAAACAGCGGTTCCAGCGCAAACCCGCTTCCGGCCACCATGGCGGACTCAAAATACTCACCGGCCTGCATTGGACAAAAGGTGTCGTGAATGCTTTGACAGTAGCTGCGATATGCTTCGATATTGATACCGCCCACCTCAAACCGGAAACTGCTTATCTGGTTTTTCCCCTCAGAGTCACCGCACTCACACGGGACCTTCCCGGCTCTGGCTAATAAAGCGTCTCCGCTGGCATCCACAAAGCACCTGCCCCGCACAGCCAAAAGGCCGCCTGAGGTCATAACCAACACCGCCTCGATCCGGTTCCCCGCAGTAACGACATCCACGAAAACGGCATCATACAGGATCTTGCCGCCATTTTTCAAGAACAATTCTTCCAGGCAGAAAGCCATCTCTTCTCCTGAGAACCACAATCCGTCGGAATAACCATCCCGCGTTTTCATTCCTCTGTCTTTTAGTTCCTCTTCAATCTCATAAAACAGGGTGTTGTGCTCCACATGGGAGGCCATCATGGGCATCACCAGACCGTGAACCGGTGTTCCTCCAAGGGCGTTCATTTTTTCTATCACCAGCGTAGCATTGCCGGCCTTGGCCGAGGCGATAGCTGCAGCCGCTCCCGCCGTGCCTCCTCCGACCACAACCGTATCAAACAGCGGTGTTTCCTTTATTTCCTGCCCCCCGTACTTAAATATCTCCATCATAAATCCCCTTTCCATTTTTCCACACATTCCATACAGCTGCGATAGTATGCATCCGCCGTCTCCGGCTCTTTCCTCTCCCACAGCAGATAGTCGAGAAGTTTCGGATGGAATGACAGCCCGCATACCTCACCCGCGTAAGCATGGGCAGCGATCTCCCTGGTCCTGCTAACATAGCCTTTGCGCGTAATCAGCCCCATAAAACGGTAATCTACGGCCGGACACTTTCTGCTCAAATCGGTCTCATTTCGATATTCGAGGCAATGGTAGAATTCATGCGCCAGGTGAAGCGTCATAAGAGTCTCTGTTTCCATTCGAAGCCCTATAGCCTCGATGCAGTCAGAAAGCTCGCGAATCACATCTTCGTATATTTTTATTGTAATTCTGCCATTTCTGAGAACGGTTTCAGAGTGGATCAGCATGGGACTGCCGGAAATTACGACTTCATAACCAATATCGTTTCCTGCCATCCAGTCTCTCAGGGACGCTATTCCATACGCCCCGGCCTTTTCCCGGGCATCGGCCAGCGCCGTGTCAATATACTCTGCATACCGTTCCGGCCGTATCTTGTCAAATAGCGGATCTTCCGTCAGTTCTAAAAATGACCATTGCCTCACACTCAGTTCTTTCAGCGCAAGGAATCTATTCATTCGCTGCGACTGCAACGATTTCGGTATTGTCATCGACATATTCACACTCCATATCTGCCAGCGCCAGCAGCTGTTCACGGCTCATGACCCCGCTTAAATCTACGGATTTCTGATTGAAATAAAGATATGTTTTGGGGATTCCTGCTCCCGCGTCGGTATACGTTGTGACGGAGTCGATAAACTCTGGAAACAGAGTGCCCAGTTCTTTCTTATGAAAACTCAGGACTTTCGCACGATTCTTTTGGAGACGGATCACGCCCTCCTCATCGACGACCCGTATGGAGCTTTTCTTTGATTTCCAAAGCCCCATAAACCTTTTCCTGCTCTCGTTAATCTGGAAAACGTGCCATCTTCCCGCATGGGCCAGATAATCAATCTCACACGTTTCTCCCGCTGCGGACTCTCTTACCACAGCGTTCAGTTCTTCCAGGTTCTTGGTGCGCACGTTTAAATCTTTCGTCCGCATTTCCGTTGCCCCTGTCGCGACTGCACGCAGAATATTCTTCTGGCTGTCAATTTCTACGGTTACCTCGACCGTATCGGGATTCGCTCCCGCCTTCACCACAACTTCCATCGCCTCGCTGCGGATCCGTTTGATATCATCCTGGGTAGGATTGGAGATATTGCGTTCGACCTGCTCTCTCACAAGCGCCATGGCGACACCGATCGTGGAAATATAGGGGGCATTCTCCGCAATCTGCCAGCGTATCCCCATCATTTCTCCCAGATACGGCGGAATGACACTGGCCGATCCGCCTCCGCCTACAAATCGTATCATCTGGCGGTTCAGCTGATAATCTTCTATTAAATCATTGACAATGGCCTTGACCTTTTCTGCAGCAGTATCCATAGCCTTCCTGCATGCCTCATCTACCGAAATACCTATCGCCTTTGCCGCGGCCCCCCAGGCTATCCTCGCGGCCTCTACATTGCCATAAGCATAGTCTCCTTCCGGCACGTAACCCAGTATGTTAGCCGCACCAGCCAGTGTGAGCGCGTACTCTTTCCCGTTTTTGCATCTGACTACCGCATAGTCCGGACAATCCTCTTCTCTGGGGGCGATCATCTTCAGTACGGGCGCCTCCATCTCCCCAGGCGATGCAAACAGTTCATACTCTTTGTTCGCAATATGGGCAGATCTCGGGCCAACATCGGCAATCGCCCCATCACGGATCACGATCATGCTGCCTCCCGCGATCCCAAGCGTCCTCACATCCAGAGAGGTCAGATATAATTTCCGTCCGCCGACCGTAGCATTCTTTACCATAACCTTGCCGTCTTTAATCACCGAGATATCCGTGGAGGTACCTCCAACCTCAAAAAAGATACCATCTGTGACCTTTTCGTACATCAGGGCACCGGCCACTCCTGCCGCCAGACCGGAAAGCATGGTTAGAATCGGCCGTTTTCTGATTTCATCTACATCCATGACGCCACCATCACAACGCATGATCATCAGAGGCTTTCTGATGGCCGCTTCTCTCACGGATTTCTCTGTCATATCTGCGGTTTCCACCATCTTTGGAATCAGAGCCGCATTTACTACTGCCGTTCTGGTTCTCGCCTTCAATCCATACAGCTGGGAAATCTCATATCCACCTGTTGCCAGAATGCCGCGATTTGCGGCCTTGTCAATCACAGCCATCTCATGGGACGGATCATCGACCGAATACGATTCTGAAGCCACAAATACCTCCGCCCCTTCTTTGAGCAGGGCATCAACAGCGCCATCGATTGCAGCTTCATCAAGCCGGGCCGCATCCAAAAATGTATGAGCCGTATGAAGGAATTTGCCAGGAGCCAGTTCGATATCACCAATTCTGGTTTCAGACTTGGCACGCTCCCCTTCCAGCCCTGTACCCATACCGATAATTCCCACTTTCGCCACATCCCCTTCCAGCAGGGCATTGGTCGCCTGGGTCGTGCCGTGTGCAATGAAAGCCACCTCTTCAGGCTGTATTCCATTCTCCTCCATTACTTTTTTTATCACGGTAACAATTCCGGCCGCCACACCTTTCTCTGCGTGGTGGGTGGTTGGGATTTTGGCCTTTCCGATAATCTCATACGTCGCATCATCAATGACAACCGCATCCGTAAAGGTTCCTCCTACGTCAATCCCTATTCTCACTTTTCTGCTCATCAGACAATTCCTTTCTCATTTTGCTTGAATCATTCATTGCTTAAAAGACTGTGCTCAAAAGACTGCCGCATTGATCGCCAGCGGCAGTCTCGTTTCCCGTCAGAAGATGAAGAAGGCGGTATAAATCAGTGTTCCCAATGTGATCAGTACTGTATAAGGCAGCGTTGATTTTAAAATGATGTTCACGTCCACCTTCGCAAAGTCGGCCACGATGACATTCTGCGTATTGGTAGGATCCGAAACCCCCTGTACCACTCCCGTAGCACGAAGTGCCATACCGATGGCTGCCGGGCTCAGTGTTCCCGCTGCCATCATAATGTTGGCCAGGCCGGAACCGAGGCCATACATATTTAAAGGTCCCCGGTACAATGCCAACGGAGAGAGAATCGTAAACAGCAGCACATAGGCAACTGGTGAAGAAGGCATCACTGCCTGGATCAGAGGCTGCATGAGAGTCGTCGTCTCCTTGGCGGAAACACCGTTAAGCAGAATACCGATTCCGATCATCAGGGCGATAACGCCTGATACGTCCTGTATTCCCTCTACAAATGCCGCGGAAGAAATCTGAATAATCTGTTTTGGCTTCGTTACCAGTATCGTATAAACGATCGCAGTTAAAAGACTTAATTCCGCTGAAAATTTGAAGAGGAATACCAAAAGAATCGGTACGACAGGCGCCAGCAATGCCGGAATACCAACTTCTTTTTCCGCCTTCTTGGCGGGCATTGCCCAGGAACTTCTCGTGTTTTTCCGGTTGACGTTCAATATTATGTATACAATGATCATCAATGCGCTTAACAGGCCGATAACGAGAGACCCGCTCTTCACGATCTCCATATCCATACCGATTGTATCGACATAGAACTGGTAGTTCGAGACATTGAAGAGCCCTCCTGTGCTGATTCCCAGAAGTACAAGACCAGCCGCCGTTACATCCGGGATTCCTGCCGAAAGCATCAGTGGAATGACGATTGTTGACACCATAATGACCGGTCCTGCTCCGCCGATGGCGGAAAAGATCAGCGCTGTCGCTGCGGTTAATACGAACGCAATCGCATATGGCTTATCACCTGCCAGTTCTGCGGCCTTTCGGATAATTGCATCCGATATCCCCTGTTTCTGAATGACCTTTGCAAACATACCGCCGAAGATCGTGGCAATGATGGTTCCTGCCAGACGGGAAGCCCCCTGGCCAATGACGAACCCCATAATTGTCTGGCCCCCCTCTTCTGCCGATGTCAGGAAAGGTACCCCCGCTATGGCCGCTACTAATACCCCAAGAAGCGGCAGTGCCAGAATTGTAGGCAGTTTTTTGGCAATCATCAATCCGATGAATACGACAAAGAACAAAAGAATTAAAACCACCCTCACATTTAGTATTGCTCCCATTTTGTAAATCTCCTTTCATTTTTTATGAATGTTTTTTTCATATCCATATAGTACCACTTTTTTCAGGGATTTGCAATGTATTTTTCATTATTTTTGATTGTTTTTTTCATTTCTTTGATCTGTTTACCCGATAAGCATAATAAAAATGCTGCCTCGTTCAGGCAGCATTTCAGACTGTAGACAAAATGGTTCCTGGTGCGATGCACCCGGAACCATTTTGAATTTTATATAGAGATATATTGGTTCGAATATACAGACAAAAGAACAGGGTTTCCTTAGCCCGCCCTTTCTCCATTTCCAGATTGCCAGTTTCTTTAGATTCATACATGCAAATAAAAGGGTCAACTCCATTGTCACTTTTGCCAATCCTCTGTACTGTGTATATCTCATTCCATGTTTTTCTTTTCCGTCTGCAAAGACTCGTTCGATGGTTTCTTTCCGTTTCTGATAGATTTCTTTCATCCCTGCCTGATGACGGATTTCCTCCACCTTTTCCATGTACCCCTCCCATACATGGCGGCTTACCACCTTTACATGGTCTTTGCTTCCTGTACATTGGTTTTGGTACGGACAATCCTTACACTTTTTTCCATCGCTTTTGTATTCTCGGTATCCATCACGGTTTGTTGTGCTGTATTTTAGGATCTGATTATTCGGGCATAAATAACAGTCAAAGTATTCATCATATACATAATCGCTTTTTCGAAAATACCTTTTCTTTGTCATTGGACGTTTATATGGCATAACCGGAACCTTTCCTTCCTCGATTAGCGTTCTTGCGATTGCTGGTATCTTATAGCCTGCATCCATTACATAGTATTTAGGATATTTTACCCGTTCGCTTACTTTCCAGTACAGTTCCCAAAAGGATACGCTGTCGTGGACTTTCCCTGCTGTCACTACAAAATCTATGACATAATTATTTTTATCACAGCAGGTATTGGCTGCATAAGCAAACACCTGCTTGTGTTCCCCTTTGTGGAACCAGCCACTGTCGGGATCGGTAGTGCTGACCTTTTTGTTTATGGTCTCTGGCGTGGACTCTTTTTCTTTCAATGGCTTTTTCCCGTGTTCCAGCCTGTCCTTCTCTATTTCCTCCTGCAGCTCCTTTTCGTAACACCGGGCTTCTTTTTCCATGGTTTCATTCTGATATTTATGAGGGTTTGCACTGGCTTTGATGTGGGTACCATCAATAAAAAGACTTTCCGTATCCAGGAAACCACAGGCATCCACCTCCATTAGAATCCGGGAGAATATCTTTTGAAAAAGATCCGTATCCTTAAAGCGTCTGGTATAGTTCTTTCCAAAGGTAGAAAAATGAGGGATATCCTCATACAGACCGTATCCCAGATACCAGCGGTAAGCAAGATTCACTTCAATCTCTTTGATTGTTTTGCGCATGGAAGGGATGCCAAACACGTATTGGAGAATCACGATTTTCATTAATACAACGGGATCAATGCTTTCCCTGCCATAAGGTTTGTAGAGATCTTTAACCTCGTCATAAATAAAGCTTAAATCAATGGCTTCCTCCAGCTTTCGAACCAGATGACCGGAAGGGACGAGGTCATCCAGGCTTGCAATCTGTACCTGAGAACGTTCTGAATAATCTCTTTTCCCCATCATAAGAAAAAACCTCACTTTCGTATAGTACTATTATACTACATCGAAATCCTGAGTGAAAGAAAAAAGACAACCGCTTCCTATTTGGAGGCTAGTTGTCTACAGTCTGAAACGGCCGAATTCTCGGCCGTTTTTTCTCCGGAGCCACTATATTTTGTGGTTTTTCTCTATTTCCCCTTTTCATCTACAAGTGACATCCGACAACACACCTCGACATTCCCCGTCCCCGGAAACATATCCACCGCACACACCTTCTCCACCTGATACCCTCTCTCCTGGAACACCGCCAGATCCCTCACCAGGCTCGTAGGCTTACAAGAAATATATACAATTCTCTTCACTCCATAGTCGATGATCTTTCCCAGCGCCTTCGGATGGATTCCGTCTCTCGGCGGGTCAAGAATAATCAAATCCGGTTTTTCACCGATATCATCGATTACCTTCAAAACGTCTCCTGCGATAAACTCGCAGTTATCCAGCCCGTTCATCCTCGCATTCTCCTTCGCGGCCTCCACGGCTTCTTCCACGATCTCTACTCCGACCACCTTTTTGGCGACCGGCGCGATCATCTGAGCGATGGTACCCGTCCCACTGTATAAGTCGAACACGACCATGTCTTTCGTATCACCGACATAGCTTCTCGCCTTATCGTACAGTACCTCGGCCCCCAGCGAATTCGTCTGGAAGAAGGAAAACGGAGATATCTTAAACTTTAACCCCAGCAGCTCCTCATAGAAATAGTCCTGTCCATACAGAATATCGGTCCTGTCATTCTTCACCGCATCGGACAGACTATCATTCCACGTATGAAGAATACCAACGATCCGGCCGCTTAACGGAAGGGAAAGCAGTAGCTCCGCAAATGGCTTCAAATCCGGATCCTCCTGGCTCGTCGTCACTAAATCCACCAGAATCTCCCCTGTCTTAACCGCGCGGCGCACCAGTAGATGGCGTAAATACCCCGTATGCTGCATCTTTTTATAAAATCCCAGCCCCAGCTTCTCAAAATACTCTTTGGAGGCCTTTAAAATCTCACAAAAATCCGGATTCACGATCTGACACTCTGTGGTAGTCACCACATCATAAAAGCTTCCGCGCCGGTGCATCCCCAGTGCCATCGGACCGTCCTTAAACTCATCGCCAAATGAGAACTCCATCTTATTACGGTATCCGCCGGACTGCGGACTTCCCAGAATCCCCTCAAACTCATAGGAATCACAGACGCTGTCCAGCAGGCTCTTAACCTGCTTTTCCTTTATCTCCAGCTGCTTCTCATAAGGGATCGTCTGGTAAATACAGCCGCCGCAGGCGCCGAAATGGACACACGGCTTTTCCGCGGTCTCCAGAGGTGACTTTTCCACCACCTCCACGATCTTTCCTTCCAGCCGTCCGCCCCGCTTCTTCGTAATCATCACGGACACCTTCTGTCCCGGAAGTGCGTGCTTCACTGTAATCTTTCCGGATTCCGTCACCAGTGTCCCTTTATCCGGAAAATCGAATTTCTCTATAATACCTTCATATATCTCGCCTTTTTTCACGTCATCTACTCCTGTTCTCGTTTATTCCCGCAAGCAACGATCCAATCATCCAACACGTTCCTCACTGCCCTCATTCCTCACCACTCTCACTCGTCCCCACTCTTCATTCCCCACCACTCTTCACTCGTCTCCACTCTCACTCCTCACCACTCCCACCCCGACAGCGTCAAAAAGCGTGTCTCAATCGCTGAGGCACGCTTCTTTTTTCTAAATGTCCTTCTTACTGTTCAGAACCCTCGCCCGGTGTATCGTCTTCGAAGAAATCATCATCGAAATCATCGTCGAAATCATCTTCAAAATCCTCTAAATAATCCGGTGTGAAGAAACGGTAAACCGCATACGCAATGCCGGCGACTGCCGCTACAGCACCAATGATGGCAAGTATCCATAGAATACAGTTTTTCTTCTTTTCGTCTTCTTCTCTCTTGTGCAGCAACTCGTTCAGTCTGCTTGAATTCACGAGTTCCTCTACTCTGTTCATAGCTTCTTTGCTCATCGTATCGAATCTGTTCATATCATCCACGTCCTTTCTGAGAGCCTATTCCATAAAAAATATGCGGCAGAAACGAAATCTTTCTGTCTGTCGTTCTTATTATACCATCATCTTTATGCTTTTACTATCTTTTTTGATTATTTTTATTTATTTCGATTTTTAACCGTAATGCTTCAGATGGCTCACCTTCTTGACCTGAAAAGCCGATCAGATCGGTTTCAGCTTCGCAAAGGACGCAAACATCTTCTTGATCCCCGCCTTGTCAAAACAGACGGTTACCTCGTAGTCTTTTCCGCCATCCTTGATCTCCACCACATTTCCCTCGCCGAACTTTACATGGCGGACACGGTCGCCTTCCTTATAATCCAGAGCGCCGGATTTCTCTACGGTAAATGCCTTGCCAAACGCCGGTTTCTGAACCGGTGACGCAGTCTTTGACGCATAGGCATTGCTGCCCGGCCCGAAGCTGCTGACACCCGCAGCCTTATTTCCCCAGGTCGTCGGTCTCTGGCCGCCGGACGCACCGCCTCCGTTACCCGTTCCGCCGTTTCCGGAACTGCCCCAGGAGCTGCCGCCTCTGGCATTTCCGCCGCCCTGGCCCCAGGGCAGGTCGCTGTCGTCAAAGTCCGAAGATTTCCGGAACGGGGACAGCCTCGGTTCCAGCTTATCGCATTCCAGCAAATCGACCGGAATCTCTTCGACGAACCGGCTGGTCTTGGAGTAACGGGTCTCCCCGTTGATCATTCGCTGTTTAGCCCCCGTCAGCATCAGGAAATCCTGCGCCCTGGTAATTCCAACGTAGCAGAGACGCCGCTCTTCCTCGATCTCCTCCTTGTCATCCGAGGAGATCGACATCATACTCGGGAACAGTCCATCCTCCATACCACTTAGATACACCCGCGGGAACTCCAGTCCTTTTGCACTATGTAAGGTCATCAGCGTCACCCTGTTTTCCGAATCATCCATCCGGTCCACATCCGCGACCAATGCAACCTCCTCCAGGAATTCGGAGAGTGTTCCCTCGTCGTGCTCCCGCTCAAAACTGACCGCTTTGTTGATCAGCTCCTCAATATTCTCTAAACGTGTCTGATACTCGATCTCGCCTTCCGCTTCCAGCTCTTTCTGGTATCCCGACTCATCCAGTACATCCTCAATCAGCTCCCGGATCGAGTAGTCCTCATAACGGATCCTCTCTCTGAAATCCTCGATCAGCGCTGTAAATTTAAGAATCTTATCTGCAGCCTTTCCAAGCCCCGGAACCGCCTGGGCACGGCAAAATGCGTCATAGATACTGAAATCATGCTCCGATGCAAATGCCTGGACCTTTCCCACGCTGGTGCCACCGATCCCCCTCTTCGGAACATTGATAATACGAAGGGCCGACAGATCGTCCCTTCCGTTGTCAATCGTCTTCAAATAGGCCAGAATGTCCTTGATTTCCTTACGCTGATAGAAGTTTACGCCTCCCACCATGCGGTACGGCACATTGCGCTGAAGACATTTTTCCTCGATCAGACGGGACTGGGCATTAGTCCGGTAAAGAACCGCGCAGTCCTGATAGCCGCATTCGCTGTTCTGAATATCGCGCACGATGGCGTCTGCTTCCTCCGCTGCCGTCTCAAACTGCTTATACTGCACCAGAGGCCCTTCCTCGTTAGCCGTCCACAGCGTCTTGGACTTTCTCCCCCGGTTGTGGCGGATCACCTCGTTGGCCGCATTTAGGATATTCTGGCTGGACCGGTAATTCTGTTCCAGCTTAATCACCGAAGCCCCCGGATACGACTTCTCAAAGTTCAAAATATTCCCAATATTGGCTCCCCGGAACTTATAGATGGACTGGTCATCATCACCTACCACACAAAGATTTCTGTACTTACCGGCCAGAAGACTCACCAGCTTAAACTGTGCAGTATTCGTATCCTGATACTCATCCACCATGATATATTTAAAACGCTCCTGGTAATAATCCAGGACCTCCGGATTATTCTGAAACAGCTCCACCGTCTTCATGATCAGATCATCGAAATCCAGCGCATTATTCTTCTTAAGCTGGCTCTGATACTCCTTATAAATCTGAGCCACCTTCTTCTGACGGAAATCGCCTCCCGCATTCAGTTCAAACTCCGCAGCCGTCACCAGTTCATTCTTAGCTGTCGATATAAAGCCCAGCATAGCCCTGTCTTTATAAAGCTTCGGATCGATCTCCAGCGTCTTTAACACCTGCCGCATCAGAGTCCTCTGGTCATCTGAATCATAAATAGTAAAATTCGTCGTATATCCAAGGCTCTCAATATGGCGTCTTAAGATTCTTACACAGGAGGAGTGGAACGTACTCACCCAGATGCTCTCCGCTCCGAATCCCACGATCTTATCCACACGCTCTCTCATCTCTCCGGCCGCTTTGTTGGTAAAGGTAATCGCCAGAATATTCCACGGATTTACCCCCTTCTCCTCAATCAGATAGGCGATTCGATGGGTCAGCACCCTGGTTTTTCCCGAGCCGGCTCCAGCCAGCACAAGAAGCGGTCCTTCCGTATGGAATACCGCTTCTCTCTGTACTTCATTCAATGTATCGTAAATGCTCATAAACGTGTACCGTCATTTCCTTTCGTCAACCTGTTATTTCGATTCCCAGATATTTTTTGATATCCTCAAGCTGTTCCGTCGCAAGACGGCGCCCGTCTTCGTAGAGTGCTTCCAGCTTCTTTCTGTCCTGTTCCGTTCTCGACACGGTCACCGGTTTGTCGGGACGGATCACGTAGATTCTGCCCGCCTTTTCCAGTTCATCGATCTCTTCCTGCATCCGGTTGTACCGTTCCGGCGCCTCCTCCAGAGCCTTCAGAAGCCGGGGCAGCGGTTTAAAATACCGTTCATACGCCCGTCTCGTCCATTTATCCACAGGCTTTTTCCTGTAGCCCTGATTCCTGGTCAGTATGACAATTACCTTTTCATATCCCTCATCGATAGCTCTCTGATAGGCGATCGGCATAGAACAGCCGCCGTCCAGATATTTCTTCCCTCCCACGTCGATCATACGCGACATAATAGGAAGGCTGCTGGAGGCCTTCACCGCCTCTATGAAATTCTCGCACTCCCCTTTTCCGAAATATTCCGGTTTTCCCGTCTTACAGCGGGTAGCAACCACTTCAAACCGCTGCTTCGACGCCTCAAAAGCCTCAAAATCAAATGGAATCAGCGTCTCGCTCAATTCCCCAAACAGAAAATCAAAATTAAAGATCGAACGGTTTTTCACCATACTGCGAAAGCTCATAAACCGTTTATCATTTACATAATCTAAATCTACCCGGATCGTTCTTCCGATCTGTTTGCTGATATAGCTCATTCCGCACATGGATCCCGCAGAAACGCCATTCACATAGGACATCTCGATCCCCTGTTCCATAAATACATCCAGCACGCCAGCCGAAAATACTCCTCGCAGAGAACCTCCTTCCAGTACTAATGCTCCTTCTGTCATGTCATTCACCTCGCATCCTATTTTATTGCATTTCCTCCCGCGGGTCAATCCCTTTATGAAAAAGCCAGCCAATCTCTCCATTTACAGACCTTCCGCACTTTACAAAACCAGTCTACAGAAACTGGCTCTGATACAGCTGATAATAAGCCCCTCTCTTCTCCATCAGCTCCTCATGGCTTCCTGCCTCCATGATATTGCCCTGGTCGATGACGAAAATCCGGTCGGCCTTTCTTATAGTAGAAAGGCGATGGGCAATGACAAAGGACGTACGCCCTTTTAAGAGCGCCTCGATGCCCTTCTGCACCAGCAGCTCCGTGTGAGTGTCGATGCTGGAGGTGGCCTCATCCAGAATCAGGATGCCCGGCTTCGACAGCATGGTTCTGGCAAATGCCAGCAGCTGCCGCTGGCCGATGGAGAGCCGTGCTCCCCTCTCACTGATCTCGGTGTCATAGCCGTGCTCCAGCTTCATGATGAAGTCATGGGCGTTCACCGCCTTGGCGGCTTCGATCATTTCCTCGTCCGTGGCATCCAGGCGGCCGTATTTAATGTTATATTTAATGGTACCGGAAAACAGGAAATTGTCCTGTGTCATGATCCCCATCTGGCTTCTCAGACTCTTCAGCGTCACCTTCCTGATATCGCAGCCGTCAATCAGTACCCGCCCGTCTGTAGCCTCGTAAAAACGGCTGAGCAGGTTCACAATCGTCGTCTTACCCGCTCCCGTGGGGCCTACCAGCGCGATGGTCTCCCCCTGGCGGATATGGAAGTTTACATCCTTAAGGATCATGCGTTCCGGCTCATCATCATACGCGAAGGAAACGTGTTCAAAATCCACTGTCCCCTCAATATCCGGCAGTTCCTCCGCTCCCTCACAGTCACGGATTCCCGCTTCCGTATCGATGATGTCGAAAATACGCTCCGCCGCCGATATGTTGGTTGTCAGCTTATTATAAAAATTGGCAAGGTTCCGGATCGGACTCCAGAACATGGCAATATAGGTAGAAAACGCGAGAAATGTACCGATGCCGACCTCGCCCACACCGATGATGCGGATGCCGATAAAATACAGCAGAAATCCGCCGAGCCCCCAGGTAATCTCCACCACCGGGCCGAATCCGTCCGCCACAACAACGGCGTCGATAAATGCCTGGTAATGCTGCTTAACCAGATCGTAAAACACGGCTCTCGTCTCCCGCTCCGCCGCAAAGCTCTGAATCACCCGGATACCGGAAAGATCCTCATGCACGTAGGCATTTAAATTAGAAGTCTTTTTTCTGTAGATCTGCCATCGCTTATGGGCCGTCGTCTCAATGACCAGCATTCCCACTACCAGAATCGGCAGGGTCAGCAAGGCCGCCATGGCCAGCCGGTAGTTCTTGATCAGCATGATGACCGCGACGCAGACCACGGTAATCAGGTCCGGAATCAGCTGAGTCACACTGTCTGACAGCACATCTTTTAAGGAATTCACATCGCCGATAATTCTGGCCAGTATTTTCCCGGTGGGGCGGCTGTCGAAAAATCCGAAGCTCAGCGTCTGAATATGGCGGTACAGCTCATCTCTGATATTTAGAAGGACCTGGTTTGACACGTCCGACATGATATACATACGAATCTTGGTCCCCGCCAGGAAAAAGAGAAACATGACCACGGCCAGAGCCCCCAGCTTCAGAAGTCCCTTCACATCTCCGGACGCCACACAGACGTTGATGGCATACTCCATCATAATGGGCGTCGCCATGCTGATGGCAATGGTTCCGGCCATAATGAGAAGCACTACCGATATTTGCTTTTTATAGACCAGAAGGTACTTAAACAACCGGATGAGCGTATCCTTTTTCAGTACTTCCTTCTGTTCTTCGTCGATTCTGCTTGTATTTACTGACATGACTGCTCCTCCTCTCCATACTGTACCTGATAAGTCCTGTAATACTGCCCCTTTTTCGCCATCAGCTCCTCGTGGGTGCCGCGTTCTATGATTCTTCCGCTTTCCAGAATCAGGATTTCATCCGCATGGCGGACGGCAGATATCCGGTGGGCGATGATGATCTTGGAACTGTCCTTCTGCATCTTTAAGCGGTGCTCAATCTCCTTCTCTGTCTCCATATCGAGTGCCGACGTAGAGTCATCGAGGATCAGAAGCGGCGTTCTCTTTGCGATCGCCCTGGCAATACTGATTCTCTGCTTCTGACCGCCGGAAAGTCCAACGCCCCGCTCTCCAATCACGGTATCGTACTTTTCTCCCAGATTCATAATAAAATCATGGGCCTCCGCGCAGATGGATGCTTCCTCCACGCTCTCCCACTCGGTTGCGTCCCGGTTTCCCGTCTTAATATTGTCCGTGATCGTGTCGGAGAACAGGAATACATCCTGCATAACCACCGTGGTCTGGCTCCTTAAAAGGGTCAGCGGCAGCTTCCGGATATCGATGCCGTCCAGCAGAACTTCCCCGTTTGTCACGTCGTAGAATCTCTGGGTTAAATTGACGATGGAGGTCTTTCCGGAACCGGTCACCCCCATGATTCCCAGCGTCTTTCCCTTCGGCAGGGTAAAATCGATGTCTGTCAGAATCCTCGAACCGTATAAATCAAAATCCACATGCTTGAACTGAATCTCTCCCTCGATCTTTTCAGGAACCACAGGCGCCTCCGGTTCCTTGATGTCCGGCTTCTGGTCCATGATCCGTTTGATCTTCTTATTGGAAGCCATGGCCGCAGCAAAATCATTGCTGAGCCATCCAACCATCTCCATCGGCCAGATAATATTGTTGGCGTACTCCGAAAATGCGCCCAGTTCTCCGATGGTGATCCGTTTCTGAATAACCATGATGCCACCGACTACGATGATCGCCATCAGCATCACCTTGGAAAGAAAGGAGACGTTAGGCTGATACTTTACGATCAGCTTCGCCTGCTCCATATTTAAATCGTAATACCGCTTGTTATGGCGTTTGAACCGGTCAATCTCGTAATCTTCTCTTGCAAACGCCTTCACGGTCCGCACGCCCGCTAAATTCTCCTGGGCCACGGTATTGAGCTCCGCCGTCTGCTCACTGATCTTGTCGTAGACCTGGCCGAGACCATTCTCCATCTTTAAGCCGTACCAGGCGATTACCGGCATAACGAGCAGCGGAATCACCGTCAGCACCGGGCTTAAGCGGAACATGCAGGTCATGATAATCACCGTGTGAATGGTACATTCGATGATCAGCATTCCGACAAATCCCATGGCATTCCAGATTCGGTCCACATCGTCCTTGACACGCGCCATCAGCTCACCGGTGTTATGGCTGTCGAAATATCCCATGGACAACGTCTGGATATGGTCGAAAAGATCCTTTCTCAGGCTGCTCCCGATACCCGACGCCGAATAATCAAAGATAAATTCCTTCATGTACTGGAAAATGGCTCTTCCAAGGCCAATTCCCAGAAGCCCCAGCAGCAGACGCATGAGCATCTCCATCTTTCCGCCAACGATGACATCGTCAATGATGTGTCTCGTTATCTGAGGCGACGCCGCATCCAGCAGAATGCTCACTACCATGGCCGCTATGGCCACCACATACAGGATCCCGTACTTTTTTACATACTTCCCTAAATTCCTCATGTTGCTCCCCCTTTGTCTATACTGTGCCATATCAAGTCAATCGCAGTCCTGGAACGTGTTAAAAACTGCCCGGTCTGCGAATTACCGCAAAAAACAGGAAAAAGCCGTCAAAAACAGCAAATTGCGGCTTTTGACGGCTTTCCACCATAAAAATAACCGCAGTCCAGTTCAGACTGCGGCATAGTTACTCAAATTCAGATAGCAAACTGACTTCCATACGAAATAATGGCTGATCAGAGACCGAATTCTTTCCTGAGGCAGACTGACTGATTGTTATTGTTTATAATTCCACTGCTAATTGTACGAGATTTCATATTTCTGCCTCCTTTTCCTTTAATCGGTAATCTAGATACTAGAATACTGCCACTTTTCCGTTCTGTCAAGCACTTTCTGTTTTTCATGATCAGCTCTCAATATTCCAGTACAACTTCAATCCTGTCTTTCCCGCGGTTGTAATAGTAAACCTTCTCAGACAAAAAGTCGTCATCCGACGGCATCTCCCTGTTGAGATCCTTTAAACTCTCCCGTATCGTCTCCGGATACACCTTTTCACAGTTATGGATCGCTGCCTCGTGCATGCTGGTAAATGCGATGTACAAATCGTTCCCCATCATTTCTCCCAGCCGCTTCGCCACGCCGGGCAGAAAGATGGCCACCGCTCCGTTGATCTGGCTCTTAGTCGTGACGAACGTAGCGCAGGCGCCGCCATCCATCCGGACGCAGCTATCCCGTTCCATAAAAATACCGTAGTCCTCATCCTCAAACCGTTCGACGTCCAGCCAGTTGAAGAGACGCGGCGGAAACAGCCTGTATGTATTCTCCATGGCGTCCTTCATCACCTGTTCCCGGCTCCTGTTCCATCCGTCAAATACCACCTTCGGCACCATGGAGCTCGTGTACAGTCCGCTGAAATTCCCGATGCTCACATAGAGTGTCAGCGCAATATCCCCCGTCACCTCGCAAACGCCTTCTTTCAGCTTCTCCGCATTCTTCTCATAGTTCAAAGGGCGGATGACCAGCTACTCCCGAATGGACTCATAGTCCTCCATATGCCCCAGCGGACTGCTCTTCTCAATCTCCCTGCATCGTTCCAGACAGTCGGAAGCCTCTGACAGCAGCTCCTCCATGGTTTTCCCCAGCCGGAAATCCTGGTAGATCTCCGTCATATGGAACCGCTGGATATGGATCCCGGGACCGTCCCCTCTCAACTCCACCACCAGTAAATCCTCCGGTTCTTCTTCCTCACCATCTTTTTGCAGCGTAACCTTCGCGCCCCACTCCTCTGTCATCAGAATCAGAAACGCCTGAAACTGCTCCACAAACTCCAAATACTCTTTTGTTTCTCTCTCTTTTTTCATCGTGCATTGCCCTTCTCTTTCTTAAATTTCCTGTAATCATGAGAATTTCATGGATTAAAGGATTTGTAAGGGAATTTAAAAATGCCCGGCATTTCGTGGAAATACGCGCAGCCCTCCACCATCAGGAATGCGGGAAAACGCGCAACCGTATGATTCTATCTTTTATTATACGTTTTAAGCGTGAAAATTACAATACTGGAAACAGATTGCCGAACCGGCAGAACAGAATCAGAACTTCAGAATGATATTATTATAAACCGGAACTCCGGCTCTGTCAATGACAACCGGCTCCTGCGCCCCTATATTTTTCTTACAGTTCACGGCCCTGTCAGCCCCTGAACTGCAGCCCGTTTTCGACAGGCTTCGTCATATCAGACGGCCGGCGCGTTCCCCGCGGCCGGCCGTCTGTCACTGCTGTCTAATCTCTCTCAATTCTAATCTCTCCCAATTACAAAACTGAAAGTAATGTCGTGTTCACCGCTTACGCAGTATTCCGGATAAACCGGCGCGCCCCAGCTGTCATCTCCGCCGACGCCCCGCATGGCCGCCAGGATCGTTACGACCGTATACCGCGGCTGCGGCAGTTCCTCCAGGTGAGCGGCATGCTCCAGCTCCTCCGCCGTATAAGGAAGAACCGATCCCTCAAAAGGATGTCCCTGCGCGGTAAACCGAATGCTGTGTCCCGCTCCGTCCGTCACCTTCATCCATCGGATTCCGGTGCGGTTTCCGCATTCCTGCGGAACGAGATAGCGCGATACGCTGTTCGCCGCCGTATCCTTAAAGATTCCGAGGCGTGCGCCTGCGTTTCTGTCACGGTAATTCTCCTCCGGTCCCCGGCCGTACCACTCGAAATCACCACCCGTTCCGCTGATGCGGAATCTCATGCCGAACAGCGGCAGCTCCGGCAGTCCTTCGCGTCCGAAGTAGTGAGCCGTGGTTTTAATCCGGCCTTCTCTGTCCACCTCGTAAACGACCTCCGTCACAGTCTCAGGAACCGTTGGCAGGCGGTAGGTATAGGCGACACGAACGCTGTCTTCCCCTTCTTCCACCACGCAGGTTTTGCTGTCGTAAAGCGGAAAGCTTCCGGCGCCGTACCAGGCGGCGCTGGATACGGAGAATTTATTGCCTCTGTCGTTATCCGTAGTCGCTCTCCAGTACACAGGCATGGGAATCTTCCCAATCCACTCCCGTCCGTCATAGACGAGGGATACAATGCCGCCCTCCTGCTTCGAGAATATTATGTGGAATCCATTTCCCTTCACGCCAATATTTACATCACCGTGAATAACAGTGAACGGAAGGCGGTCGTTATCAGTATGACACTCTTCAACGAAGTTCTTACCAACACAAGCCTCACCAACACGGTCCTCACCATCACCGCCAGCACCAGCAGCGCCAGCATCAGCACCGACAGCTCCAGCACCGACAGCTCCAATCACCCGGCAGCTTTCCCCGAAAGCCGTCTCATACCCGGCATCAGCCCACAGCTCCGCTCTCTTTTTCACCGCGGACACCTGATACACGTACTCTCCCGGCTCTGTAAATGCAGGAGCCGGCACGCTCACATACTCCCGCTCTCCCGGATTTACCCGGGCACAGAATCTCTCCGTATGGACGGGTTCGCCATTCCTTAAAGCAAGCCAGATGAATTCTAAGTCGGAAGTGTCGGTAAACAGTCTCCTGTTTTCGATCTCCACACCGCAGGCATCCGGAATCAGCCTCAGATCCTGATAGAGGAACTTCACTTCCTGCGCCTTCGGCGAAATGGTTCTGTCCGCGTAGACGATTCCATTGCCGCAGAAATTATAATCAGTCGGCCGGTCGTCAAAGTCCCCGCCGTAGGCCATATGCAGGACGCCGTCCTCGTCGGCCTTCATCAGAGCCTGATCCACATAATCCCAGATGAAACCGCCCTGATACATGGGATACCGGTCCTCCAGCGAGGTGTATTTCTCCATGCCGCCCAGAGAATTGCCCATGGCGTGCATATACTCACACAGGATAAACGGCTTCTCCGGTTCCTGGTTTAAATACTCCTCCACCTCCGCAGGCTTTGCGTACATGCGGCTCTCCATATCGCTGGTCTCATTAAATTCCCGGTTCCAGAAGACGCCTTCATAGTGAACCAGCCTGGACGGATCCCTCTCCTTGAAATACTTCGACATGGCGAGGATATCTTCGCCCGCGTACGATTCATTTCCACAGGACCAGATCAGTACGGACGCGTGATTCTTATCCCGCTCCAGCATGGACTTTGCGCGGTCCACCACGCATTCCTTCCACTCCGGAAGGCTTCCCGGCACGTTCCAGGAAGGTTCACAGGCCCCCATCTTTTGCCAGGAGCCATGGCTCTCCAGATTCGCCTCGTCGATCAGATAGATCCCATACTCATCGCAGAGCTCATACCATCTCGACTGGTTGGGATAGTGGCAGGTACGGACCGCATTGATGTTGTGGCGCTTCATGAAACGGATATCCCAGATCATGTCTTCTTCCGTGACGGCGCGTCCTCTTTGCACATCGAACTCATGACGGTTGATTCCGCGGAACACGATTCGTTTCCCGTTTAAGCACATGAGGCGGTCTTTCATCTCAAAGCGGCGGAAACCGAGTTTCTGGGGAACGATCTCCACGATCCCTCCGTTTTCGTCGTACAGAATGACGGTCAGCGTATAGAGATAAGCATCTTCCCCACTCCACAGATGAACCTCCGGCACCCTGCCCGCAAAAAATGTGTTCTCCCCGGCAGGTATGCGTTCCCAGACAGCGGCGGTATTCCCTTCCCGGTCGGTCAGCATGGCCGATACACTGCCCTTCGTGTTTCCTTCCAGCGTTAAATCCACCGTGAGTTCTCCGGTCTTTAAGTCCTCCTGGACGCCTGGGCGGACAAAGATGTCCCGCACATGGCATTCCGGCACCGCGTAAAGATACACATCCCGGAAAATACCGGAGAACCGGAAGAAATCCTGATCCTCGATCCAGCTGGCGCTGCTTCTCTTATAGACCTCCACCGCCAGACGGTTGACCCCATCCTTTACGAAATCCGTGATTTCAAATTCGGAGGGCGTAAAGGAATCCTCGGAATAGCCGGCGAAGCGGCCGTTTACCCATACGTAAAAGGCACTCTCCACCCCCTGAAAGGACAGAAACAGCCTCTTATTCTTCAGGGCCGCGTCCGTCTCAAACTCCTTCACATAGCTTCCAACAGGATTATCATCCCAGTCCACGTGGGGAGGCCGCAGCTCCGAGTGACCCTCCCACGGATACATCGTATTAATATACTGACATTTTCCATATCCCTGCAGCTCTATATGGCCGGGGACCGTGATTTCTCCAAAATCACCGAGACTTCTCTCAGGCAGATAAAAATCCTTTTTCCGCTGCTCCGGCTTCGGGGCATAGGAAAATTTCCACGTTCCGTTTAGGGACTGACGCAGCTTCATGATGCCGCTGTCCGCCTCCTCCCTGCTCTCATAGAACCGGTGGTCGGAATGCGCCTCCAGACGGTTTACCGCAAACACCTCCGGATTTTCAAGCCAGGTTAAATCGGCATGATAGTGATCCATAAGTACATCCTCCTTTTTCACGTCTATTATAGGGCCGTCCGGCAAAAGAATCCATCTCTTTTTTTACGATTTTCTGCACTTTCTTACTCTTTGACAGCACCGGCCGCAATTCCTGCCAGGATGTATTTCTGGAAGAATAAATAAATAACGATCGTCGGCAGCATAATGATGATGATTCCTGCCGCCAGATTCTGCCAGGACCCCTGCTGCGCATTGGCATAATTCATCAGGAACGTGGTCAGCGTCCGCAGCTTGTTCTTCGGCATATAGAGGTAAGGAATGTACATGTCGTTGATGATGGTGATTGCCTTGATGATCACGACCGTAGCTGTGGCCGGAGCCAGCAGTGGAAAGATAATCCTCGTAAACAGGCCGAAATACGAACAGCCATCCAGCAGGGCGCTCTCATCTAAGGATACGGGAAGCGTGGAGATGAACTGGCGGTAAATGTAAAGCTGCATCAGGTCTGAGGCCACATAGATGACGATCGGCGCTCCCAGTGTGTTATACAGACCCAGGCCGTTGATGATCTTGAAACGGGCGATCTCCGTGACAAAGCTTGGAATCAGCATCCCCAGGAAAAACAGGCTCATGATCAGATTTTTGAACCGGAATTGAAACCGTTCTAGAATAAACGCCGTAATCGTACCAAACAATACGTTGAAAAAAATACTGAAAACGAGTATGATTCCCGTATTTTTAAAGCCAATCAACAGGTATTTGTCCCCCAGAACCTTCCGGAAATTATCCGTGGTCACACGGCTGAACGGAGGCAGTAGCAAGGGAGACGTATTGACCATATCCGCCTTCGTCTTAAACGCGGCAAACAGGGTTAAAAGGATCGGCGCCAGCACAATGGATACCATGCAGAGGCAGATCACCTGTTTTACAATTTGCTGCAGTGTACGCTGTTTCATCCTTTCTTCCCTCCTTTTAAAACGACTCCATGGATAATCTTATTCTGAACCACGTAAATGACGACGATCATGATCATGATAGCCACCGCCATGGTGGATGCCAGACCGAAGTTGCTGTATTTGAACGCCGTATCGATGGTATAGAGTGTGAAGGTCGAAGACGCATATCCCGGGCCGCCGCTGGTCATGACGTAAGGAATATCGAATACCTGAAGCGCGCCGCGGATATTGTCAAACAGGACGAAATCCACCATCAGCATAATGGCAGGTATCTGAATGTATTTGAACATCTGCCAAGCGCTCGCTCCGTCGACTCTGGCCGCCTCCTGGACATCCTGGGGAAGGGACTGGAGCGCCGCCATGAACAGTATCACGTGATAGCCGGAAAAACGCCATAAGGACACTCCCGCCAGGACAAAGTTCACGATCTTCGGATCGGAGAGCCAGTTTCTGATCAGCGGTTCTAAGTGAAACAGGGTGAGTATCTCATCGAAGGCTCCGTTGATCGGTGAAAAGAAGTAGGAAAATGCGTAGGAAATCGCCACGCCGTTGATGATATAAGGCATGAAGACCATGGTCTTATAGAATTTTGAGGCGCGGAGCTTTGAGGTCAGCAGGACGGCAAACATCAGCTCAACGGGGATAAAGAGCAGATGTCCAAAGAAATAGACCGCGTTGTTTCTAAGTGACTGCCAGAGATCCTTGTTTTTCAGCATATCAAAATAGTTGCCGATGCCGATATAATCGTATGTCTTCGAATAGCCGTCCCAGTTGGTGAAGCTCATTCGGATCAGATCGAAGGCCGGAACCACCACGAAGCCGATAAGCAGGGCCATGGGGATTACCAGGGAACTGATGATAAATATCTTTTTCTGTCTTTCCAGTGAATTCATAACTACCTCCCGGATTGTATTGATTTTACGGAATTTTGGGTATAAAAAGGATGGGGCGTCTGTACGAAAACCCCATCCCCTGTTACAGAGTCTTATTTAATTCCAAGTTTTGTTCTTGCTTCCGCCCATTTTGTATTTAAAGTATCGAGTTCTGTCTTTAAATCAAAACCTTCCGTAAACATCTGAGCTCCCAGCTTCTTGTAATCGAAAGCGATCTCATTCTGAATTGCCTGGAAATCATCTCCGCCGCCGTCGTACATAACCAGTTCCATGTCTGGCTGCAGCGCGTCTGCTTCTGCCAGGATCGGATCTTTTTCCTTCGGGAAATTCGTCATGGAGGAGGCGCTGGTTACGTAGCTTATGTATCCCGGATACCAGTCTTCACTGTAGAACCACTCCACAAATGCCTTTGCCAGCTCCGGATTCTTGCTGTGAGTCGTCACGCCCATGAAGGAGTCGCCCTGTACGATCACGCGGAACGGATCATCGGTGGTATTTCTGACCGGAAGATAGAAGGTTCCCAGCTCGGAGTAGTCGTCCGTACCGGTCTGAATGTTCTGTAAGCCCCAGTCTCCAAGAGCCAGGATCGCCGCTTTCTTCTGTGCGAAGAGCGCCGTCACCTGATCGTTGCCCATACCAAGAGGATCTTTTCCAAATACATTCATATGGAAGAGTTCATTAACCTTTGTGTAAGCCTTGTTGATATCCGAGCCCTCTGAAAACGGTGTGTCAGTCTTTGCCATATCGTTCCAGTTCTGGCCGTTGCCGCCCTCTAATGCAGGCATAAATTCCATATAAGGGTAATCCGGCCATTCATCCTTCGCTCCCAGGGCGATCGCCATGAAATCCGGGTTTTCTTTTCCGTAGTAATCCTGAAGTGTCTGAGCCGTCTGCTCGAATTCACTCCATGTCGTCGGCACCGTCACACCGGCTTCCTTAAACATGTCTTTCCAATAAAATACGTATTCGTAACCGGCTGTCATCGGAACGCCCAGGATCTTGCCGTCCATGGCATAGCCTGCCGCCAGCTCATTGTTCTTCGCCGCGTCCAGATCCGATAAATCAACCAGATAATCTTTGAATCTCGATAAGGTAAATGGCTTGTTGAACATTACGTCCGGAAGCTGGTTGGCAGAAGTACGCATCTTCATAGCGTTCCAGTACTCGGAATCGTCCTTGATCTTCTCTACTTCGATTTCCGCATCCGGATACTTCTCCTGGAACTTGCCGACCATGTCGTTCTGATCAATATAGTCCATCAGGTTGTTGTCCCAGATAGCAAATACAAGGCTTCCCTTTAAATCTGCCTTGGCCGCCTCCGTCTCAGGAGCCGCCGTTGTATCCGCCTGTCCGCCTGCTGCCGTTGTCGTGTCGGCTGCCGGTGCCTTTTCTGTCTCTTTCGAGGACGCAGTGGAGCAGCCTGTCGCTGATCCCACCACCATAGCCGCGCAAAGTCCTAATGCCGCAATCTGTTTCTTCATGTTTCTTACCTCCCTTAGTTGATGGTTCCAGTCTACCATTTTCTTCCACGCATCTCCATGAACTAAGGTTTGAAAACTTGATATATCGTTAGGTCTTTATTTTCGGTAAGCGCCCGGGCTGACCTGGCAGATCTTTTTAAATACCCTTGTAAAATGTTCCACACTGTTGTACCCCACGCTCTGGCTGATCTCATAAATTTTCAAATCGGTCTGCTCCATCAGCTCCCTGGCCTTCCGGATCCGCACCTCCGTTAAGTAGTTGCTGAAGGTCATCCCCTCCTCCTTCGTAAATCTGGAACTGAAGTATTTCTCATTTAAGCCCACATACCCGGCCACGCTTCCCAGCGTCAGCTCCGGGTTGGCGTAGTTATCCATAATAAAACGCTTCGCCCGGCTCATCATATCCGCCTGGCGGCGGTCGTTCTGATGGGCCGCGTAATCCATCACCCACCGGAAATAATTGTTGAGCCACAGCTCCAGACTCCCCATCTCCTCGAGGCGTCCGATCTTCTCGTAATAATTCACCTTTTCCGCAAACAGCGCGCCGATATCGTCATGGCTCTCGTTCAGGATCCAGGCCAGATTACAGATGAGATAGAGAAGCTCCTGCTTTGCCGAGGAAAGCCCGCTCCGGTAGAACGCCGCAATGAGCTTCTGCTTCTCCTCCGAAACCGCCATCTCATCCGCGGTCAACAGCCCCACCGTCAGACGTTTATACCGCACGAAGGCGTCCTTTGCCGCCAGATAATCCACGCTTCCCCTCTCCCACGGGCTGCACACCGCGGCCTTGCCCTTCAGCCAGTGAAGGGAGAGCCATCCGCCTGCTTCCTCAAACCTGGCGAGGAAATCTCCCGCCCCGTTTCCCTTCGTACTGATGCCCGCGGAGACAGGAAGGTTTAAGAAATTATTCCAGACACTGCACAGCTGCCTGCATGTGGAGACCACATTGTCCTGGTACTGGGCGCCATCGGAGATCCGGTAGAGCATTACATAGCGGGAGGGCGAGATCGTCCCCAGCACACACCGGGAAGCGACACGCGGAATCTGAGCCGCAAACTCCAGCAGGGGCCTGATCAGTTCTCCCTCAAAGTCGCCGGCAAATCTCCCGGCATGCTTCTGAAATTCATCGATCTCAAACTGCACCACCAGGTACTCTCCATCAAAAAATGATTCATCCAGCTCACATTTTCCCATGGCCATGGCGCTCAGGCGTTCGGAGTCGGATATCGTTTCCCTGCTTTCTTCCGCTCCGGGCTGTCTTCCGGCCTCGTCTTCACTCTCCCATTCCCCGCTCAGCCCTTCCAACATATTTTTCAGCAGTTCCCCGTTTAAGTCGGCCTTGAGCAGATAATCGCAGGCGCCGAGCCGGAAGGCATCCCGAACCAGCTTGAAGTCATCGTATCCGCTGAGCACCAGAACCTTCGGCATAACCTCAAAACGGCTGACCGCCTCCAAAAGTCCGATTCCGTCGAGAACCGGCATCTTCATATCGCTGATGATTAAATCCACGGTGTGATCCTTTAAATATGCCAGCGCCGCCTCACCATGGATAGCGTCCGCCACAATCTGAAAGCCCATCTCCTCCCAGTTAATGAGAGAACGAAGGGTGATTCGGATGATGGTGTCATCGTCTACTATTAGTACCTTCCTCATATATGCTCCTCCTTCGTCTCCGCCGGCATACGCAGCACCGTCTCCGTATACTTTCCGACCTCACTCCGGATCTTCAACGCGCATTCTTCTCCGTAATTTAAAACGAGGCGTGTGTTGACATTGGTCACTCCGATGCTCACATAATCTTCATTTCCCGCAGTTTCGTTTGAAAGAAGCCGGCGGATCTCCTTCTCCGTCATTCCCTTTCCGTTGTCACGGACCGTTACGTACAGATATGTGTCCTCGAGACGGGCCTTCACCGTAATCAGCCCCAGCTCCTCTTCCAGTCCGGAGAAGCCGTGAACGATGGAATTCTCCACAATCGGCTGGAGAATCAGCCTCGGAACCATGCACGCACCGCAATTCTCCCCGATCTCGTATTCGATCTCGAAGCCGTCGGAGTACCGGATCTTCATGAGGTAGATAAAGCCGTCCAGCACCTCCAGTTCCTCGTTTAAGGTATAGAAACCGACATTGCTCCGGAACGAGCAGGACAGAATCTTAATTAACGCCTCCGCCATCCTGGCGATCGCCTCATATCTGGAGACCTGCGCGATAAAGCGGATAGAATTTAACGAATTTACCAGGAAATGAGGGTTGATCTGCGACTGCAGCGCCCGGATCTCCGCCTCGTGCTTCTTCTGCTGTTCCTCCTCATTCTCCTGAATCAGCTGCTTCAGCCGCCTCGTCATGCGGTTGAAGGAATGGATCATGACACGCAGCTCAGCCTGTCCTACAGGCACCACATGGACATCCAGCCTGCCCTCTTCCACCAGCCTCATTCCTTCCACCGTGTTGTGGATAGGGTCAATAATATTCTTTAAAAAGTAACTGGAAAATATATAGAACAGTCCAAACAGAACGACCGTTACCGCCACGATCGCCGCGGCGGTCCGGTTGAAATCCCGTGTCAGCAGTTCGGAATCGACCACACTGACAGCGAGGAGTCCCGTTACCGGCTCCTCTGAAATGACGTAAACGTAATTTTTTCCGTCCAGTTTATGGTGCAGCTCCGTCTCTCCTCCAGAAACAATCTCCGGAATAAAGAAGCGCATGCCGTCGTCCACATCAAAGACCGGCGTTCCGTCGGGATTTAAGAGCATGGTAATTCCCAGAAGCTTCTCTTTGTTGTATTCCTTAATTAAGTTCCCTGTCTGAGAGGAGACGAACAGGGCGGTCATCTCCACCACATTATCGCGGTCCACATCGATCCCGGGGGAAAGGCCAGCCACAATGGTCAGCGTATGGGCCTTTCTGGAGGTGGCCACGTTTCTGTCGTAGAAGCCGACCTTTACCATGTTCTTATCGTTCAAGGCCTGCTGATACCAGTCCGACGCTTTGATCTCCTCATCCGGAAGAATGATATCGTCCTTCATATAGGTAGATCCCCCATCCTTCATATAAAAGATGGCGGACAGAATATCCTGCACCGGAACCATGGCAAAATTAAAAGATTCCGACAGCATAAGCGTCGCGCTATACCGCTTCGTAAAGTCCTGCGTATCGGTCATCGCCGCTATTTTCATGATTTCGTTGTCATTGACATAGACAAAATGGGACAGCCGCAGGGAGACGTCCTTCACCTCGCCGCCCAGTGTGGCAATGATATTGTCCTGGGCGCGCTTAATGCTGCGGGTCGCGGAATCGACCATCATCGTGCGGATGATGGCGCTGGAAATGATGATGATAAGCAGAATAGGGATGACAATGAGGGCCAGAAACGTGTGATAATAAGAAGCCTTTAAATTCTTCTTTTTATTCAGCCACATCATGTCCCGCCCTCCGGTTCTGCCATTTTTTGTAAATAGTATTTCATATTATACAATACGGAAATCATAAAATCAATAAAATACTGCGGCCACTATTATTCTTCTTTCACAAAAGTTTCCACCCTCGTCTCCAGCCGCACCTTCTCCCCCTTGCGGATCTTATAGGCAACCGCAGGGATAGACGCGTTGGCGTAAAGCACATTCGTATTGGGATCGGCTCCGATCACGACGCCGGCCGCCTCCGGGCCTTCGCCGGATACGGTACAGCCCTGTTTCCTCCAGGCTGCGGCGGCCATCTTTCCTTCTGCCGACTCTCCGTACCCTTCTGTAAATTTCTCCACGGCAAAACCGCAGTCATAGGCCGTACAGTCATAGTCACTCTCCACCTCATGGATCCGCATGTGGCCATACTCCGTCGGCACCACGACCGAAGTCACCCGGATTCCCGGGAACGGCTGCCAGTCGCTGACTACCCGGTCCGCAAAGATATGGTACGATTCGCTTACCTTCCTGACAAACACGTAATCATCGCCGTCAATCACAAAGGCCAGCGCAGAATCCGGCGCATTCTCATGGAGCACGATCTGGCTGCGCGCCACGGAAAAACCGAATTTCGTGGAATACGCGAACTTGGAGTATTTCTCCGGCACATGGCCGTGTCCGTATTTCTCGCAGACTCCGGCCGGGTAGGCGATTACATCTCTTCCGCGCCGGTGTACGATCATATTGGCCTGGAGCATCATTTTCACCTCTGGCAGAGCCGGAAGCGGTGCGGCCTCCGTGCTCCAGAACGGGTGGTCATCCGGAAGCGCCAGACACAGAAGCGTCTTCATTCCCCAGTACGGCGACCCCGGCGCATTGTAGCGCTCTGCCATGATTAAATTCGGATACGCGTAACCGATGGTCAGCACGCCGTCCCGGTCAAATATCTTCTGTTCGCACCACCAGTTCAAATGGCGGGCGAGAATTCCCTTTACTACGGCCACTGGAATGTCATCGAGGCCGGCAAACACATAGGCCGCCCAGAAAGCCGCCTCGCCAAACCGGTAGGATAAGCTCCTTCCATAGGGAAGCGCCGCCCCATCCGCATCGAACCAGCAGATGAAATCACCGGCGAAGATTCTGGCCCGTTCCCGGAAGCAGGCGCACCGTTCCGGATCCTCATCCGCCATGGCCACGGAATACAAAAGCCCGTAGTAATGCATGGCAAATGAGATATAGTAATCCTTCTGCCCCGACGCACCGTCCCGGTACCAGCCGTCCTCCAGATAGTAGCTTTCGATCTTATCCAGACCGGACTTCAGATTATCTGCATCGTAGCGGCAGCCGTTTTTCATAAGAGCCACATTGACCAGTATCATAAAAAACTGCCAGTTGCAGTCCGGTATGATGTGCTCGTTGATCGCGTAAAGCCAGTCCGCCAGATGCTTCTGCCCTTCCGCCCCGAGGGGCTCCCAGACCTTCTCCGGCGTAAAGATCATCCCGCTTGCAATGGCCGCCATCTCCACAAACCTCTGGTCATAATCCGTAAAGCCGCCCCAGTATTCGGGATGCGCCGGGTCTGTTCCGTTCCTAAGCCCCTTCTGATAGATTTCCTCAAAGGCTCCGTTTACTCCGCCGCCCTTCCAGAAGGGAACCAGGGCCCACAGCGGCCGGGAAAATGCCTCCATCTCGATGCTGACCTCCGGATAGGTCACTCCGCTGTCTCCCAGATGCAGACGGGCGCCGCCCTCGCTGTATAATGGTTTTAAAGGATTCAGGACGGAGAACATCCAATCCCTGAAATCCTGTTTCGTCTCTAATCTCATGTTCATTTTGCCTCCTCTACCAGTATGGGTTCCAGTCTTTCGAGAGTCTCGTCAGCGCTTCCATATAGAAGTAATCGCCCCAGATGTTGCACTCGTCAACACCCTCCGGCGTACACGTGTTATACGGAGATTTCTTGGAGTAGGTGCTGTGAAGAACCAGGCCGTTCGATTCCGCCCCGCTCTTTACCGCGTAATTTTCCACCACGGACTTCATGATTTTCTTTGCTATGGAGGTGTAATATTTTGCATCCTCATCGTTTAAATATTTCGCCATTTCCAGCATTCCGCAGGCGGCGATGGAGGCAGAGGAGGAATCCCGCGGCTCCCCGGAACCGTCTCCGAATTCCAGATCCCAGTACGGTACGAGATCTTCCGGCAGATGGTCCAGGAAATATCCTGTCACATGCTTAAAATCGCTGATATACTCTTCCCGCTTCGTATACCGGTAAGCCATCGCCGTGCCGTAGACGCCCCACGCCTGGCCTCTGGCCCATGCGGAGCCATCCCGGTATCCCTGGCAGGTCGCCCCGTGATCCGGCTCTCCCGTCTCCATATTCATGAAAAAGGTGTGCCACGTGGAGTAATCCTCCCGAATGACATTGGCGATCGCCGTATGGATATGCTTCTCCGCAATATCCCGGTATTTAGCGTCCCCGGTCTCCTCCGACGCCCAATAGAGCAGGGGCAGATTCAGCAGACAGTCGATGATGAACCGGTAGTTCTCCGGCTGATCCATCGGCCCCCACGCCTGGATAAATTCCCCGATCGGATGGTATCTGGTGATCAGCTGGTCCGCTGCCATAACAGCCGCCCGTTTTCCCTGCCCGTTTCCGGTCAGCTTGTATCCGGCGACACAGGAAGGGCTGTAGAGAAAGCCCATGTCGTGATGGTCCACGTCCGCCTTCGTCTCGATTCTCTTATAAAAGCTGTCGATCTGAATCGCTCCTGCTTCCTTAAACATCTCATCCCGGCTCCATTCATAGGCCAGCCATATCTGCCCGGTCCAGAAGCCCGTCGTCCAGTTGACATTGGGTGTCGGCCGGTAGAAGCCCTCCTCACTGTACGCCTTCTTAAAAGAATGCGTAAATTCCTTTAAATTCTCCTTCACCTGTCCGGCAGCAAAATCCATAGCCTGACGGCACGCTTCCCCGGACAGCTCATTCTTTTCATTCAGACGTCTGATCGTATCCGCATTCATGTTTTAAAACCTCCTCGTAGTAGTTCTGCATCAGATAAAACGCCGGTTTCTTCCGGCTCCTGTCCTCTGTGATCAGTCCCTTGATGTTATATCCCTTCTGGTACTTTCCCAGCCGCTTCGGCGTACGGAAATCTAACAAAATCCAGGGTGTTGTCCCCTGAATATACGGAATCCTCCGGAACACGGCGATCTGGTTTTCGTAGATCTCCTCCTGTTCCTTCACAGATCCTCTGACAGGGCTTTTGACCTCCCTCTCCTCTGCCTCAAATGCCCCATCTGCGCCGAATTCGCTGATGATAACCGGCTTTTCCGGCGCCGACTGTTCCAGTATGGTGCTCAGTTTGGTGTAGTCCGGATCGTACCAGCCGTAATATTCATTGAGGCCGATCACATCCAGATGCGCTTCCAGCCGGTCCGCAATCCTCAGATTCACGGTATCCACCAGACAGGCCGCAGAGATCAGCCTGGACGGATCGGAATGCCTGGCATACTCTGCTAAGTCCGCCATGAAGCGGTACCGCTCATCCGTATCCGGATTCTCATTTCCAACGGACCAGATGATGACGCTGGCCCTGTTTGCATCCCGTTTCATCATCTCACTCAGCTGGTTTTTCGCCTGTCCAAAGGTATCCGGATTCCCAAAATCGATCCACCAGTACACGGGGATCTCTTCCCACAGAAGGAGGCCCTCCTCGTCGGCCAGCCGCGCCGCCCACTCCGTATGGGGATAATGGGCCAGCCGGACGAAATTGCAGTTCATCTCCCTGGCCAGGCGAAAGGCTTCCCGTATCTCTTCTTTCGTTACCGCCTTTCCATGGTCCCTGGAGTCCTCATGGAGACAGACGCCGCGCAGGAACAGAGGCCTGCCGTTCAAGCGTATGGAACGGCCCGCCGTCTCGATGGTACGGAAACCGACACGGTCCGAGATCCAGTCGGATGCCCGGTTCTCCCCATCATATAAAGTCAGCCGGACGTTGTAGAGCCGGGGATTTTCGGGGCTCCACAGCTCCAGCTCCGGAACCTTGAGTTTCAGCCGGCCCGTTCCGTCGGGGCCGAAATCCATGATTTCACAGACTCCGATCTCCGGTATCTCAAAAAATGCATTGTAATCCGGCGATATACTGCCGGCTGCCACCGCTTCCACTGTAATTTCCCGCTCTCTTCTTCCACTCAGTCTCACCTTCATATCCTGAATAAAGACCTCCGGAAGACGCAGGAGAGTTACGCTCCTGTAGATTCCTCCATACGGAAACCAGTCCGTGTTGAGCGAAGGCACATCCGCCTGATGCCTGGTCCCATCCGCCACAACGATCAGCCGGTTATCCGCTCCCTCCTTCAGACTCTCTGTCGCCTCCACGCAGAAAGGCGTGGAACCGCCTCTGTGAACGCCGAGAAAACAGCCGTTTAGGAACACCCTCGCCTCACCGGCCACCGCTCCGAACCGGATAAATACCCGCTCATTTCCCCGGCTTCCATAAGAAAACCGGCGGCTGTAAACCGCCGGTCCCTCATAGTAGAAATACTCCGGTTTTGCGAGATTAAAGACCCCGGGAACCGGCACGGTCTCCCAGTCGTCGAAAGCATAGTCAAGGGGTACCGCGCGCCCTTCTGCATTCGTCTCCTCCTCCAGAAACCATTTGGCCCGGAGGCAGTTATCATATAGGTCCACGGAGAAATTCCAGAGCCCATCCAGACTCTCTTCCTCTCTCCCTCCCTGCATAATCAGGCTTTCCGCCCCGATTAAGGGAGTGGAATAAGCGTTTTTATATGCCTCGTTGTGAATATTGTCCACGAAATTTTTAATCTCTTCCATCGAAACCAGTCCTTTCCCGATCAGCCTTTTACGCCAGTCGCCGCGATGCCTTCCACGAAGTACTGCTGCAGTGCCAGGAACACGATCAGAACCGGAATTAAAGACAGTACGGAGGCCGCCATGATCAGGCCGTATTCAGAGCTGTACTGGCTTAAGAACATTTTCAATCCCAGCTGGAGGGTCTTTTTGGCTTCCGTTTTTAAGTAGATGAGCGGTCCTAAGAAGTCATTCCAGGTGTTGACAAAGGTGAAGATCGTCAATGTGGAGAGCGCGGGCTTGGAGAGCGGGAGCATGATCTTCGCCCAGATCTGATACTCGTTCATACCATCGATTCTGGCCGCCTCACAGAGTTCATCCGGAATTCCCTGGTAGAACTGTCTCATCATAAACACGCCGAAGGCAGAGAATGCCTGAAGGCAGATGATCGCCAGATGCGTATCGTTGAGTCCGAAGCTTCTCATCATCATGAACTGCGGAACCATGTATACCTGCCATGGAACGGCGATGGTTGCGATATAAGCCAGGAACAGCCCGTTCTTATGCTTGAAATTCAGTTTTGCAAATGCATACGCTGCGAAGCTGCTGGTGAGCAGCTGTAAACATGTAACGATTAAAGTGATTTTGACCGTATTTACGACGAATTTCATAAGAGGAATCTTCGTCCAGATATCTATGTAGTTTTTCCATCTCGGATTCTCCGGTATCCACTGAATCGGGAAGATAAATACATCCTTATCCAATTTCAATGAAGCTGACACCATCCATGCAAATGGTACCAGCATAAGGAATGCAAAGACGATCAGGACTGCATAGAGGATAACCCGGCTGATCTTATAATTTGTGCTTTGTACTTTCATTTTTCTTCCTGCCCTCCTTAATTCGCATACTTCTTCTCACCACGGAACTGGATCAGCGTGATGACAAGAACCATCAGGAACAATACCATGGCGACCGCGCTGGCATATCCCAGATTCCAGTTACGGAACGCTTCCTCGTAAATGTGGTAGACGAGAACCATGGCTGAGGAGCTGACAACGCCGTTGGAACCGCCGGCCAGCATGTATACGATATCGTAAACCTTGAAACAGTTAATCGTCAAAATAATCGTGACAAAGAACGTCGTCGGCTGCAGCTGCGGCCATGTGATGTAGCGGAAACGCTGAAGGGAATTAGCCCCGTCTAAGCTGGCCGCCTCGTAGAGCTCGGCGTTGATTCCCTGTAAACCAGCTAAATAGATGACCATATAATAGCCCATGTTCTTCCATACGGAAAACAGTACGATGGTGAACATGACCCAGTGGGGGTCGGCCGCCCATTTCGGCAGGCTCTTCGCAGATACGCCCAACTGATATAAAATCATGTTGATGGGACCGCTCTTCTGTGGACTGAAAAGCATGTTCCATACGGCAGCCACGGCCACCAGCGACGCTACATAGGGGAAGAAGCTGACCGTACGGAAGAAATTCCGTCCCTTGACCTTCTGATTTAACAGGACCGCCAGCCCCAGCGCACAGGCCAGGGTAAACGGCACAGTCGCCAGACAGTAGACGATCGTATTGATAAAGGACGACCGGAATCTGGCGTTTCCTGCCATCTGTATAAAATTCTTTAGTCCTGCGAATTCCATGGGGCTGTTGCCATCCCATTTCATAAATGCCAGCACAAACGCAAAGATGATCGGTCCCAGGGTAAATACCGCGAATCCGATGAAGTTGGGAGCAATAAAGGAATATGCCACCATGTCTCTCTTTTCCTGTCTGGTAAAACGCTCTCCCGTGCGCACCTTCTTAATCTTCTCTTCTGTCGTCTCAATCTGGGAGATCAGTTTGTTTCTCTTATGTGACTGTTCTGTATTTTTAAGCTCGCGCTCCAGAGCCTCACGCCTTGTGAGCAGCGCAGCAATTTTTTCATTTTTCTGTGCTTCTGTTATTGTCTTAGCCACCGGCTTTTCCTCCTTTTTACCATTTACCATTCCACAATTCGTTTCAAATTCAGAGGGGATTCTTTAAATGAGGCGGGCTTTTATTCTGCCCGCCTCTTGATGCTGCCTGATTATCGTCTGCGCTTTTTATTCAGCCAGGATAGCGCTTACCTGCTCATCCATCTGTGCGATTCCGTCATCGACAGACATGCTTCCTGTCATGATGGCATCATGTGCTTCGTTCAGAGCCGTCTCAATCTCAGAGCTCTTCGGATGTACCGGCATTTCCAGATACAGATTTGCAGTATTTAACGCATCTACACTGGTTTCGTCGTCCTTCGGGAAGCCTTCCGTTGCGGATACCAGATTCGCCACTTCGTCTGTCATAACAGCCGGGATTGTTCCTGTTGCTGCGAGAACCTCTGCGCCTTCTGCTCCGCTTACGAAGTTTACGAACTCCCAGGCCAGATCTTTATGAGGTGCGTTGGTCGGGATTGCGAGGGAGGTGATGGTTGCCAGTGTGGAACCAGCCTCTACGCCGTCAGCATGAGGATACTTTGCAATTCCCCAGTTTGTGCAGTCTGTGTACTCGCCTGTTTTGATCTTCTCGATCAGTGTGGAGATGAACCAGGTTCCCATGTTCATCATCGCTACGTTGCCCTGGGCAAATGCGCCGGAGTAATGAAGGCCGCTGGTCTTTAAGGTTGCATAATCCTGGCATACGCCGTCTTCCTGCTCTGCAAGAACCATGTCGTAGTATGGCTTTAAGAACTCATACTTTCCGTCCAGAATCGTATTCTTTCCATCCAGGATACCGAACAGCTGAACTGCGGATCTCCATGTGTGGTAGTGAGCGCCGTATACTTCCTGGCCTGGGGTGTCGACAGTTACGGATCTGGCCAGCTTATCATACTCATCGAATGTCATGTCGTTGGTCGGATAGGCAACTCCTGCTTTGTCAAATACATCCTTGTTGTAGAACAGCACCCAGAAGTCATTTCTGAATGGAAGCTCGTATAACTTGCCGTCTACCGTAATCTGATCGGTAAGTCCCTTGTACTGAGCCAGATCCACGCCGGAATCTGATATGTAGCTGTCGAGAGGCTCCAGCACGCCCTTGTTCACCAGAGTCATGTAGCCTGGAACGTCCTTTACGGTTACTACGTCGAAGTCGGAACCATTGCCTGTAAGCTCTGTAGCAAGTACAGTCTGGTAATCGGTGGATCCCAAATCTACCATTTCAATGGTGACATCCGGGTGAGCCTTCTCGAACTCATCGATGAGCGGCTGATAATAGGTCGTGGAGCTGATATCCCAGACAGACCACTTAAGAGTTGTCTTATCTCCAGAGGCCGCTGCCGTCGTGTCCGCCGGTGCCTCTGCCTTCGTTGTCGTCTCCGTGGTTGTTCCTTCCGGTGCAGCCGTTGTTTCCTTGCTGCTGCTTCCGCAGCCTGCCAGTGTGGTAACTACCATTGCTCCTGCAAGTGCGAGACTTAATGCTCTTTTTTTCATTGTATTCCCTCCTGATTTGAATTTGGTAAATCTCATCTGTTTGTGATTTACTATGCCTAAATTATAACCGGACCGCCGGCTGAAAAGAATGGATTTTATCTCATAAAATATTCATTATTTATTCACAATTATTTCATAAACCCCTTGGCAATGTAATTTTTTACGATTAATAATACAATTTCTCTATTGTATACATATTGCATTGTTTTTCGTAAAGTACCATTCTATTTTTTATTCAATTCGCCTTATGGGCGAATTGGTGCGAGCGCCCGCCATATCCGCATGGCATGGTGCCTTTGGGCGCTCTGCACATCCGCCGGAGGCTTCAACAGCCGTTATTCGGGTGTTGACAATTTACAACAAATAGTCTAATTTTGTATATAGAAATCTGTAGAGAGAGGAATCCATCCTTATGATAACGAAATTTCTTCCCAGTTCCATCCGCGGAAAAATCATGGCCGTAACGGCGGCGATCACGGTTCTGATCGCAGTCATCACCATGGCGGTCTGCTACTCCGTATTCCAGTCTTTTCTTATGAAAAACCAGATTCAGTCCACGGAATTCAACCTTTCCGTCGTCAGCAGCAACATGGCGGAGGATATGAAGGAGATCGTTACCTTCACCAAATGGTGCTGCTCCAACAGCGAGGTCGGCCACTATCTGGAACGGCTGAAGGACCAGCCGAAGCTCCCAACGGCTTCCAGGGACACCGAGGCCCTGCGCCCGCTGGCTCTGACCGCTTACAAGCGGCTGAATGAGGAATACATAACCTCCGGGACCGCTGGCGGCAAGAAGTATATGGCCCGTGTCATCATCTCCACTCCCAATACCGGGAATTTCCTGCAGTCCATGACCAGCGCCAACTACTCCAGCTCCTTCGACGCCGCGCGGGTCAGCAAAAGCAGCTTCTTCGCTCCTCTGTTTGAAAGCCCCGATTTTCGCTGGATCGGGGTGGTGGACGATCCGATCTCCAATGCCAATCACGAGAAGATCATCCCCATCGTGCGCCCCGTGTATGACGAATACAGCCTGGAGATCATCGGCTGGACCTATGTGGAGGTCTCCTCCCGCCTGTTCACGGACTACCTGGCTTCCTATCCTCAGGCCAGCGACAGCCAGCTGTTTTTAACCATCGGGGACAAGACCTACGGTTCCTCCAGCAGCACCTGGTCCGATCCCGCCATGCCCTATACCGATTTTAAGCCTGTGACCGGCACTGCAACACTGGATCCCGGCACGCAGGTATTTTCCGTGGTCTCCCCCAATGGGGAAAAACGGATGCTGGTCCGGCGTCCTGTCGAGGTGGAGGGAGCCGACGGCTGGTATCTCTCCCAGGTTTTATCCCAGCAGCAGTTTAACCAGCAGCGCATGGTCTACCTGCTGCTGATTGTCGGAATCAGCGCAGCCATCATCTCCCTCGGCTGTCTGCTGACCATTCTCTTGAACAAGATCATCAGCCAGCCCATCAAACGGCTCAGTTTAAAGATTGACGCCATCGCAGACGGAGATTTCTCCAGGGACAGTGAGATCGAATGGAACCACGAGCTGGGCTCCATCGGCCGCGGCATCAACAATATGTCGGAAAATATCGTAACCCTGATGGACAAGCGGGTGGCGGACGAAAAGCAGAAAAAAGATCTGGAATACCAGATTCTGCAAAGCCAGATCAATCCGCATTTCCTCTACAATACGCTGAATTCCATCAAATGGATGGCCACGATCCAGAACGCCACCGGCATCGCCGACATGACGACGGCTCTTGCCAGGCTGTTAAAAAGCGTCTCCAAGGGGACCTCGTCCATGGTCACCCTGCGGGAAGAGCTGGATCTCGTCAAGGATTACTTCCTTATTCAGCAGTACCGGTACGGCGGAAGCATCACCATGGACTACCACATCGAATCGGAGGAACTTTACGGCTGCGAGATCCACCGTTTCACCCTGCAGCCAATCATCGAGAATGCTCTGTTCCACGGGATCGAGCCGAAGGGAACCGCCGGTGCCATCACGGTATCCGCAGAATCCGGCACCGTGAACGGAAAGAAAGTGCTGAAGATCAGCGTAACCGACAACGGAATCGGCATGACCCGGGAGACCATCGATTCCGTGCTTCACGAGGAAGACAACCCCGGCAAAAACAAGACCGATTTCTTCCGCCACGTGGGAATCAGCAACGTAAACCGGAGAATCCAGTACGATTTCGGACCGGAATACGGAATCACCATTGTCAGCGAACCGGGCGTGTACACGACCATGACGATCGTACGCCCTTATATCAACCAATCTGAAAGGAAGAAAGATGAGGATCTGCTATGATAAAATTACTGATTGTAGATGATGAGCCGCTGGTTCAGATCGGAATCAAGTCCATGATAAACTGGGAGGAATACGGAATCGAGGTCTGCGGCACCGCCATGAACGGTGCCAATGCGCTGGATTTAATTGAGGAATACTCTCCGGAGATCGTCATCACCGACATCCGCATGCCCATCATGAACGGGCTGGAGCTTGCAAAGACCTGCCGTGAAAAATACGGAAGAATTCCTCTCTTCATCTTTCTGACCAGCTACGAGGAATTTCAGCTGATCAAGGAGGCCATGACGTATGAGGCCGTCGATTACTTAATCAAGCTGGAACTGAGCGCAGACTCCCTGGCAGACGCCGTACAGAAGGCGAAAAACCGACTGGAAAACCTACAGGCCGTCGTAAAGGCCAAAGACCCCGGCCGTCCCCTGCTCCAGAGCTACTATGATAAATTCATCCTGCGCCTGCTGCACAATCTCTTCGACACGGAAGAACAGTTCCATCTCCAGGCGAAGGATTTGAAGCTGACCTTCACGGACGCCAGCTACTGCGCCGCCCTGTTTGAGATACGCGAGGAATCCCACGGCTCCATGGACCATGCCAAGCTGATGAATCTCTGCAGCAGCACCTATTCCATGGCCCGGGATATTTTGAACAAGCACGTTCCCTGCTACGCCATCTCTCTCGACATGAAGCATTTTGCCGTGATTTTCCACGTTCAGAAGCCGGAGGACTTAAGCTGCTCCCTGCTTCAGAGCGCAGTCAAAAATGCGGTGGAAATGGTTCACAACTACTTTAACGTCACCGTACTGGCCGGGATCGGCAGTCCGGTGGAACAGCCCTTAAAGATCTGCGAATCCTACCAGGACGCCCGTCAGGCCTTCGGCCGGACCAAAAGCACAGCACCGATCATCCAGTTTTCCCAGGATGACACCCAGTCCGTCAAAAACGCGTTCAACATCGCCGTATTTAAAAATGACATCACCAAGGCTTTCGACGAATTCGACACCGATGTCCTCTACCGGACGCTTTCCGAAATCATCGAGCTGTTCAGGGCGCATCCCCTCCGCTTCCTCCAGGCGGTGGACGGGGCCTGCAATATCCTCTACTTAGCGCTCTCCCTTCTCCCCGACGGAGAGGAAAACATGATGGAGATCTTCTCCTCCTACAGCGACGGCTACCGTTCCATCTACCGTTTTACCAGTGTGGATCAGATCATCGAATGGATGAGCATCCTGCGGGACGGCTTATGCGAGGTACTAAAATCCAAGAGAAAGACGTACAAGGCCCACGTCATCACCAATGTGCAGAAGTACATAGGCAGCCACGTGAGCGAGCGCCTCTCCTTAAATGAGGTAGCCGGCGTCTTCGGTCTCAGCCCCAACTATCTGAGCATTTTATTTAAGAAAAACTGTCAGGTCGGCTTCTCCGAGTATATCTCCCAGGCCAAGATCGCAAAGGCCAAAAGCATGCTCTTAGAGCAGGACATGAAGATCTACGAGGTGGCGGACAGGCTGGGCTTTGAAAGCGCCTTTTATTTCAGCAAGGTATTTAAAAAAGTGGAGGGAATCTCTCCCCGCGAATATATACAGCAGAACACCATCGGTCCCGATGGAGAACAAGGAGACACATTATGATTACAGAAGCAGCAAAAACTCTCACTGATTCACTCAGGCTTTTCACGCCCTGCCCGCCGGCGGCCGACAGGGAATGCTGGGAGAAGCTCCCGGAAGACTTAAAAGCACGCCTGATAAAAAATGGAGAAGCCTATCTCCACTACGAATATCCCGCCTTAACCGCCGTGGATTTCATGGAATTTACACGCAGCGGAAACAGAAGCCGCTACCAGGACAGGCTCTTCGCCAGACGTACCGCTTTAGACAGCCTGGTTCTCGCGGAATGTGCAGAACACCACGGCCGTTTCCTCGACGACATTATCAACGGACTTTACCTGATCTGTGAGGAAAATGCATGGCAGCTTCCGGCTCACAACTCCTATATCCGTGATACGACCCAGTTTCCCCTTCCTGACGTCACAAGGCCCGTCATCGACTTATTCGCCGCCGAGACCGCTTCCGTCCTTGCCGTGGCGGAATACCTGCTGCGCAGCGAATTAAAAGAGGTAAGCCCTTTCCTCTCCATCATGATCGACCACGAACTGGAGACACGGATCTTCACGCCCTATCTGAGCGAACATTTCTGGTGGATGGGGGATGGAAAGAGCCATATGAACAACTGGACGGTCTGGTGCACCCAGAACGTGCTTCTCTCCGCCTTTACCCGGCCTCTTCCGAAAGAGACACAGACCGCGATTCTTACCAAAGCGGCCGGAAGCATCGACTATTTCCTGGCTGAGTACGGCGAAGACGGCTGCTGCGACGAGGGCGCCCAGTATTACCGCCACGCAGGGCTCTGCCTCTTCGGCTGCCTTGAAATCCTGAACGGAATCACGGATCATGCCTTCTCCTTCGCCTGGGAGCAGGAAAAGATCAGAAATATCGCCTCCTACATCTTAAATGTGCACGTGGATACGATCTATTACGTCAATTTCGCAGACTGCTCCCCCGTGGCCGGCCGCTGCAATGCCAGGGAATACCTGTTTGGCAAGCGCACCGGAAACCAGGCGCTTATGGAGTTCGCAGCCTCCGATTACCAGAACAGCGAAGACCCGCTCACTCTGGACGAGCACAATCTGTTTTACCGGCTTCAGACCGTATTTTCCCATGAGGAGATGATGCAGCATGACAGGAATCCCGTGATCGTCCACCGGGACCTCTATTATGAAAGCGTCGGCCTCTTCATGGCCCGCGACAGCCGCCTCTATCTCGCCGTGAAGGGCGGAGACAACGACGACAGCCATAACCACAACGACGTCGGCAGCTTCACCATTTACAAGGACGGAAAGCCGCTCTTCATCGATGCCGGTGTGGAAACGTACACGAAGAAGACCTTCTCTCCCGACCGTTACGATATCTGGACCATGCAGTCCCGGTATCACAACCTGCCCACCTTCGTGGACCACGGCAGAGAGACGGTCCAGCAGGCCGGCGAACAGTACCGCGCCGCGGACGTACGGTATGAACTGGGAGAGACAGCCTGCCGGATCTCCATGGATCTCCGGCAGGCGTATCCCGACGACCGGATCCGTTCCTACTCACGGGAGGCCATGCTGGAAAAGGAAAAATCCATCACCATCAGGGACCACTACGAGGGTGACGGCGGTACGGCCATCCTGTCGCTCATGTTCTGCGAGAAGCCTGTCATTGATCAGAATACCATCCGAATCGGTGATCTGGCCGCCTGTACAGTGGAAGGCGCTTCCTCCATCACCGTGGAAGAGATTCCAGTCACTGACGAGCGCCTGAAAACGGCCTGGAAGCACAATCTGTACCGCTGCCTCGTCACCATGGAGGCCCACGATCTGACTCTGACGATTGTTTAAAGCATTGCACCGATAACGCAGTCAAAGCACTGCACTGCATAAGGAGGCTAACTCTTGAACCTTACACGAAAGGCTGTCGGCGGCCGCATTCTGGCCGCCGCAAAAAAAGATACAATTCTGACGGTTTCCCTGGTCTGTGCCGTCTTTTCCATGTTTCTCGTCCCGCCCTCTGCCGCCTACATCGGATACGTGGACTTCCGGGTCCTGGCCCTTTTATTCTGTCTGATGGTGGTGGTGGCCGGATTTCAGGAATGCGGTCTCTTCGTCCTGATGGCGAGGAAGCTGCTTTCCGGCGAGAATAATTTCCGGCAGCTCTCCTGGATGCTGGTTATGCTGCCCTTCTTCTGTTCCATGCTGATCACCAATGACGTGGCTCTCCTGACCTTCGTCCCCTTTACGATCCTCATTCTGGATATGATCGGCGAAAAGAAGTATATGGCCTGGATCGTGGTACTCCAGACTGTGGCGGCAAACTTGGGGAGCATGGCCACCCCGGTGGGAAACCCGCAGAACCTCTTCCTGTACGGTCGTTTTTCCATACCGGCAGGCAGCTTCTTCGCGGTCCTGCTGCCCTTAACCGCTCTGAGCTTCCTGCTCCTCACCGCGGCAGTGTTTTGCATTCCCCGGATCCCCATGCAGATCCGGTTTGATGCTCCGGCGGCGGCCCCGGAAAAAAGCGCTCATCCGGCGCTCTTTTTGTTTTTGTTCCTTCTCTGCCTCCTGTCCGTATTCCGCGTTCTGGATTACCGGATCGTGCTGGCTGTCACCGTCGTCTGTCTCCTGCTCTTCGACAGAAAGCTGTTTCGCACCGCGGATTACCTTCTGCTCCTCACCTTCGTCTGCTTCTTCCTGTTCGCAGGCAACATGGGGCGGCTCGACTGGTTAAAGCGCTTTATGGGAGAGATTCTGAACCGGAATCCGGTGCTGTTCTCCGCTCTGACGAGCCAGTTTATCAGCAATGTTCCGGCGGCAGTGCTCCTCTCCGGTTTTACTAACGACTGGAAACCGCTCCTGCTCGGGACGAACCTGGGCGGTCTGGGAACACCGATCGCCTCGCTGGCCAGCCTGATTTCTCTGAAATTCTACATAAAAGAACTGCCAGATAAGGTTTCCCATTACCTGGCAGTGTTCACCGCAGTCAATATAGCGTTTTTTCTCATTCTGTACGCGGCGGCCAGCTTCCTTTAGAAGCGGCCGCACGCGGTTCTACATAAGCGGTGCAAACAGCCGCAGCACGCGCCCCGCAAACTTCTTATACCACGGATAGTGCCGGCACTCCTCCAGAGTGATTACCTGGCTCTTGGCCAGCGTCTCCTTAAAGTCCCTCTCCACATCCTTAATCACCTCGTTGCGGTAAATATAGGCCGCACACTCAAAGTGCAGATACAGGCTTCTGTAATCCATATTGATCGTGCCGACCACCGCCTTCTCGTCATCGCTGGTAAAGACCTTGGCATGGACAAAGCCCGGCGTGTACTCGTAAATCTGCACACCCGCACGGATCAGCTCCTCATAATGCGCCTTGGCCAGCAGGAACGCGTACTCCTTGTCCGGAATATGGGGCATAATGATGATCGTCTCGACGCCGCGCTTGGCCGCAAACTGCAGGGCCTGTACCAGTTCGTAGTTGAGAATCAGATACGGCGTCATAATATGCACGTAGTTTCTGGCTGTATTGATGATATCGAGGTACACCAGCTCTCCCACGGTCTCCTGATCCAGGGGACTGTCGCCGTACGGGATCACGAAGCCCTCCATGGACAGCTCCGGCGGATAGAAAAATTCCGGATCCCTCAGATACCGGCCGTAATCCTCCGGCTCCTTCTCCGTAATATTCCACATCTGGAGAAACATCATCGTAAAGCTGGTGACCGCGTCGCCCTTCACCATGATGCCGGTATCCTTCCAGTGGCCGAAACGCACCTTCCTGTTGATATACTCATCCGCCAGGTTAATGCCGCCCGTAAATGCCGTGTGTCCGTCTATCACCAGGATCTTTCTATGGTCCCGGTTATTCTGGTAGGTGGACAGGGCCGGTCTGATCGGCGCGAACATCTTGGCCTTTAAGCCCTTAGCCCTCAATTCCCTGGGGTAGCTGTACGGGAGAAGGACGAGGCAGCACATGCCGTCATACATAAACCGGACTTCCACGCCTTCCTGCACCTTGCGCTCCAGAATCTCTAAGATGCTGTCCCACATCTCCCCGCGTTCCACGATAAAATATTCCATGAAAATGAAGCGTTTCGCCTTCTCCAGCTCCTTCTTCATGTCCTCGAACATCTCTTCGCCTACCGGATAATACTTCACATTGGTGTTGCCGTAGACCGGATAGCTGCCGGAGTTCTCGATATAGGCGGCCAGATTCGCGTTGCTCCTGCTTATTTTTGCCAGCTGCTCCATATAACGGGGATTCTGTTTCAGATACGGCTGCGTATCTGAGATATTCTCCCGCAGCCTCCTGTTAATGATCTTCCCTTCCCACTGCAGCTCCAGAAAGAGATAGAGCAGCGTGCCGAACACGGGAATCACCGTAATGGGAATGATCCACGCCAGCTTAAAGCTTGGATTCTCATCTTTATTTACGACATAGAGGATCACAAATGCACTGAGCAGCGTAAATCCTCCGTAAATATAGACCATGTAATGACTCAGGAAGCGGAAACCTGCAAGCAGTATCGATATCTGCAGCAGCAGTGACATCACCACAAACGCAGTTCGCCCGAATATGATCCTCAAAAGTTTTCTAGCCTTCTTCATCCTTTGTCTCCTCTCCTGTATAAATCATTACACATTATACAAGATGTGACTCTATTCCAGTGCCTGGCGGATATCTTCAATAATATCATCCACGTTCTCAATCCCAACACTGAAGCGGATCATAGAAGGATCCACGCCCGCGTCCACCAGCTGCTCATCGGTCAGCTGTCTGTGGGTATGGCTTGCCGGATGAAGCACGGAAGTACGCGCATCCGCAACATGAGTCACGATGGCGGCCAGCTTCAGGCGGTCCATAAATGTAACGGCCGCGTCGCGTCCCCCCTTCAGTCCAAAGGAAATTACGCCGCAGGTTCCATCCGGCATGTACTTCTGAGCCAGTTCATAGTACTTGTCTCCCTTTAATCCCGGATAGTTCACCCACTCCACGTCATCGCGGGATTTTAAGTATTCCGCCACGCGCAGCGCGTTCTCACAGTGGCGCGGCACACGTAAATGCAGCGTCTCCAGGCCAAGATTTAAAAGGAATGCGTTCATCGGGGACTGGATAGAGCCAAGATCACGCATAAGCTGAGCCGTCGCTTTCATAATATAGGCCATCTTTCCGAATTTCTGTGTATAAACGATGCCGTGATAAGATTCATCCGGAGTGGTAAGTCCGGGGAACTTCTCCGCATTCGCTTCCCAGTCAAAATTGCCGCTGTCCACGATGCAGCCGCCCACGCAGGTTGCATGGCCATCCATGTACTTTGTGGTAGAATGGGTCACGATATCGGCGCCCCACTCAAACGGACGGCAGTTGATCGGAGTTGCAAACGTATTGTCAATAATCAGCGGCACGCCGTGTCTGTGTGCTGCCCTCGCAAACTTTTCAATATCCAGAACCACCAGGGCCGGATTGGCGATAGTCTCACCAAATACCGCCTTCGTATTCGGCTTAAATGCCTTCTCCAGCTCTTCCTCTGTCGCATCCGGATCCACCAGAGTCGAATCAATTCCAAGTTTCTTAAGTGTCACGGTAAAGAGATTGGTCGTTCCGCCGTAGATTGCCGCAGAACTGATCACGTGATCTCCCTCCCCGCAGATATTTAAAATAGAGAAAAATGACGCTGCCTGTCCTGAGGATGTCAGCATCGCGGCCACGCCGCCCTCCAGCTCACATATTTTCGATGCTACCGCGTCGTTCGTCGGATTGGCTAAGCGGGTATAGAAATATCCCTCGTCCTCCAGATCGAACAGTCTGCCCATCTTATCGCTGTCATCATATTTAAATGTAGTACTCTGATAGATCGGAAGTACTCTGGGTTCTCCGCTCTTCGGCTGCCATCCGCCCTGAATACAAACTGTCTCTCTGGAACGCTTATTCTGGCTCATGATTCTTCCTCCTGTGTTGTTAAGTCATATTTTCTCCCTAGTTTATCACAAAATTTTCCATAATTCAATATCCCGGCTGCCGGAGTTGCGGAAACAAAGAAAACATCTTGAACTCCTCACCCATTTACAGTATAATATCTAAATGGAAAATTTTATCAATCACGCACAGGAGGTGCACATGGATAAATCAAAGGTTTACTATACGAATTTTCACACCACATTTTCAGAAAATCTGCCGCAGAAGCTAAAGAGGCTTATTAAAACTGCCGGCATGGAGCAGATTGATTTTCAGAACAAATACGCGGCAATCAAGATCCATTTCGGAGAACTGGGCAACTTATCTTTTCTCCGTCCCAACTACGCAAAGGTCGTCGCAGACCTGGTACGTGAAAACGGCGGAAAACCGTTTCTGACCGACTGCAACACGCTGTACGTCGGAAGCCGCAAGAATGCCCTGGATCACCTCGACACCGCTTACGAGAACGGTTTTTCCCCCTTCTCAACCGGCTGCCACGTTCTGATCGCCGACGGCTTAAAGGGTACCGATGAGGCTCTGGTGCCCATCGATGGTGACTACATAAAGGAAGCTAAGATCGGACGCGCCGTCATGGATGCCGATATCTTCATCTCCCTGACCCATTTCAAGGGCCATGAGAGCACCGGTTTCGGGGGCACCTTAAAGAACATCGGCATGGGCTGCGGTTCCCGCGCCGGCAAGATGGAGATGCATAACGCCGGGAAGCCCTACGTCGCGCAGGATACCTGCGTCGGCTGTCACGCCTGCGAGAAAAACTGTGCACACGGAGCCATCTCCTTCCAGGAGAAAAAGGCCTCTATCGATCACAATCGCTGTGTCGGCTGCGGGCGCTGTGTCGGAGTCTGTCCGGTAGATGCCGTGGAGACAGACTGTGATGAGTCCAACGACATCTTAAACTGCAAGATCGCAGAATACACGTATGCAGTCGTGAAAGACCGTCCCTGCTTCCATATCAGCCTCGTTACAGACGTCTCACCAAACTGTGACTGTCACTCCGAGAACGATATCCCGATTATTCCCAATGTCGGCATGTTCGCCTCCTTCGATCCGGTGGCCCTCGATATGGCCTGTGTGGACGCCGTCAACAGCCAGCCGGTTATTGCGGGAAGCATTCTGGAAAAACACGGCAGCGAGCACCACGACCACTTTACAGACGTTCACCCGGATACCAACTGGAAAACCGCAGTAGAACACGGCGTAAAAATCGGTCTTGGAAATAAGGAATACGAGTTGATTAAAATTTAAATACGGATCGCAATAAAAAGAATGCCTGAAGCAGACTGGATCAACGTATGATCCCTGGGTTTGCTTCAGGCATTCTTTTTTTAACAGATTGATCTTCGACCGATTTCCAGCCTGTTTCCTCTCCTACATCCCCCGCTTATACTTCCCGCACAGCTCCCCTTTTTGCAGCACATGCCCTTCCATCGCCTTCAGCAGCTCCTTTTTCCCCGCAGTTCCCTCCAGCGGAAGAAGGCAGTCAAGGACGTAAAACCGAAAAACATATCTGTGCGTATTTCTCACAAAAACAGGCTGCTTCGGTCCCCGGTATCTGTTTTTTCCATACCCGCGCCCCTGTACGGCATTTCCCAGTTCTTTTACAACCGCTCCACAGGGGATATTTTCCGGAATCACGGCCATTGCCGGAAGATTCCAGATCAGCCAGTGATTATAAGCCGGGATAAACGGGATATCCAGATCATCCATAATCACGGCAATCGAAACCGCATTCTCACAGAGATTCTTTAACTCAAATTCCGGTGATATATCTCTGCCAAAGCCGGTATACTCCCTGGGTATATTTCCGTTTTTCTCAAATGCCCGGCACACTGCCTTCAATTCCCTGTCGTCGCTCATGATTCTTTCCCCTTTTCCCTGACTCCCTCTCCCAACGGAATCTTGTCCCTTCCAATCTGCCAAACCGTAATATCGGCATCCGTGACTTTTTTCTCCGGAATATTCCTGGCAATGATCAGTTCCGGCCACACGAATGTGGTCTCCACCGCCTTTCCGTCCAGGCAGATTTTGGAATACGGTGTAAAATTCTCACCGTACACCAGAATATTGGAATCGTTATACACAATATCATCAATGGTGATGGGATCGATTCCCATCTGTAAATCCGTAGTCTGGTAGGGATTTTCCCCGCCGTACACCTCCCTGTCTCCGTACAGGATATCGTATTCCAGCGCCTTCATATCGGCCAGATACGTCTCCTCATCCTCCATGCCGCCATCCAGATAGTTCTGATGGAACCGCATCATGGTTCCCTCATGAATCCCCAGCATATCCAGTACGTGGGCGGCCAGCTGATACGCCTCCACATCCACCTTCTTCTTCGGAAGATTCATGTTGTTCCAGACCACATACTCCGTCTGATACAGGGATTTGTTGATCATCTCATCCTCCGTCCATTCAAAGCTGGGAAGGTGGTCTCCGTACATCACAAGTACGATGGGTTCCTCCCTCGTGCGAAGGGTATTAACAAGTGAACGGATAAAATCATCCATCTCACTGATCTGTTCACAGTAATACTTAAAATCCGGATACTTTCCATGGCCCTGCACCGATATGGTATAGATAAAATCAGGCCCCTCTGTGGAATCCAGCGTCCCTATAATCTCCTTCACCAGGATCTTGTCCTTGCACCAACCGGCCGGATTTCTCTCGATATTGTTCATGTATTCAATAGGCGTAAACGTATCGAACCCGATCTGCGCGAACACATTGTTCCTGTCATAGAAGGTCGCCTCGTTGTTGTGGATGGCGTGGGCCGAGTAGCCCAGATTCTTTAAATCAAAGGCCACACTCTCGCAGGAGGTCTTTTTCAGCACGGTTTTATAAGGATACTCGCCCGGTCCGAAAAAATCCAGATTCATACCCGTGATGGCTTCAAATTCCGTATTGGCCGTCCCCGCACCTACGGAAGGCACATTCAAATATCCATGGGGATAATTTTTCTGCAGCTGGTGGAAAAATGGGATGGGATCATAATTTTCCGCCCCACCGGAATCCGGATTGCCCGTCACCGGATTCTTCTTCCACAGAAGCGGGTCGAAAAAGGACTCCAGCTGGATCATAATGACATTCGGCTTCGTACTGGCCGAGACCGCATATGTATTTTCCGGAACCAGCTCCTCCGCCTTAATCACCTCGATCGTCTCCGTACCATAGTCCTCCGGCTTGGAGATTCCCGTGTTGAACATGGAATTGGCAAAACAGTAGGGGAACCCGTATGCCTGAAACGCCGCTCCGATATTGCCGAAACGCACCGCCACCAGCCCGGTGTTCATGGCAGCTGTCGTCAGTCCCAGAACCACCGCCGCGCTGATCCCCGCAACCGCCGTGCCCTTGACGTAATTGACCTTTTCCCGGCCGACCGGTGCAATCCGCCACACAAACACGCAGAAGACCGTCACCACCACCAGGGCCACCGCTATCATAACCAGCTGCATCCAGGTGAAATACGTGGTCGCAATATTAGCCGCGTACTTGATCAGCCTGAAATCCGCCGCTGTAAACGGAGTCGTCCGGAAAATCAGGAGTATCCCGTTCACGACTCCCATTCCCAGCCAGACAATCGACAGCACGATTGCCACAAACACCCTGCGCCTCGTAAGAAACAGCACCGTAAACGGCAGGGCGATAATGCATGTATTCAAAAGGAAGACCAGCGGACTTTCCAACACATAGGCCAAAAGCACTGCAAACGACTTCCTGCTGATAAACTCGATCAAAAAATTTAAAACAGCTGCCAGAATCACAATCTTCCCCAGCCGTTTCCCATATGCCTTCATGGCGGATCTCCTTTGTACCTCATCGTACTTCATTTCTTTAGAATCGGATTTAGTCTACCACACTTTACTTGAAATTTACATACCTGTTTGCAAAATTTAGGAAAAATGTTAAAAACGGGCTATGAACCTGACAAAAAAACAGAGTGCCATACGGTCTCCCGCACAGCACTCCTGATACCTTCACTCTTTTTGATTATGTTTAATACTCTTCCGTCGGAACAAATGCGTCTTCTTCCGCCGCAGGAACGCCGGCCGGGCGCTCTGCTTCTTCCTCTGAAGCCGCCTGTTCTTCCGCAGCAGCCTCCACGTCTTCGCTTTCCGCCGCTTCTTCCTTAATCGAAGCACCGCATTTGCCGCAGTATAAGGAATCCTTCGGAACCTTTGCGCCGCAGACCGCACAGATCCGGCTGCCTTCGCTCTGGGTCAGTTCAATCTCCAGGGCTGCGATCCGTTCCCTGCACGCCTTGACAGCATCGTATACCTTGGCATAGGCCTCTTCCGGCTCACGGTTGGATTCATAATAGATCCGTCCGATGGCGGCATAGGCTTCCTCCAGCTTCGTCTTCTCCGTGCTGATCTGCGTCTTTAACTGTATCGTCTCCGTAAGTGCCTTTGCCTTTGTGGCCACTTCTTTACCGGTATCCGTAAGGGTCTTTCCCAATTCTTCCAAAAATGCCATACGTAGTTCCTCCTTTGACTTGTCACTTTTACTATTTTATCGTCATTGGAGGAAAAAGTCAATCAGAGACTGTTTCCACTTCTAAGTTAATACGCTCCGAGTCAGCCTTTAAGAATTCCGGCAAATCTGCTCTCCGGATGCTGTACTCGTGGCTGATCTGCCCGCTGCTGCTTTTCACCACCGCTTCAAAGGTGATCCGATCATCCCTTTCACAGAATGGGTTCATATTCGAATAATCATCCAGTCTGGCCGTCTCCATTAAAGCCGCCAGTTCCTCTTTATCCGTAATTATAATCTGGGAAGTAATATCCTTGTCATAGTATCTTGAGTCGTCCTTCTTCGTCAGCTGAAAGAGGTCAATATCGGCTCTTATCACCTCACCCGCATCGGTCACAGTAGTCAGCCTGATGCCGCAGTCCTCCAGCAGTCCGATGGTCTTCTGAAAGGACGGGTATACCGGGTAGTAGCCCCTGTCCGTCACATTGTTGTATCTCCAGGAATAACCGTCCTTTTCCTTTGATTTTTCCGCCTGCACCTGTACGTCAGTCATAAACTGAATCTGGGCGATCGGATTCTGCTGCTCCATCACGTCTGAAGTCAGGCCTGCCATCTCCTCCTGATATGTTCGGAGTATCAGATCGACGTAATCCGTCCCCTCTTTGCTGCTGCCACGGGTCACCTCTCCAGTCCAGCTGTTCTGTGCTACCTTAATCTTTCCTGTATTCTCCGGAGTCTGTTCCATCACCGGATAAGCCGCCATGCGGTAATCCCGGCCGTCATAGATCTTCCTGATGAGATCGTACTCCTCATCACCGTAAACAGCATAGGAACGGTACACTTCTCTGCCATTCTTCAGTTTAAACTTCACAGAGAAGCTGACGTAATGATCTCCATCCTCAGAATCCCATTGATACTGACGCTTTTTCTCTTTTTCCACCTGGCTGACCGCCTTGGAGACGAGAGTCAGCGCCGTGTCCATATCGGTAAGCTGCATACGGGAGAAGATGTACGTGTCGGAAGACTCGTAATCCCAGTAATAATCATCTTCATCGTCCATTTTCGCACTTCCGTAGTCCACCCAGTACTCCATATTCGTCAGGGAGACTGCCACGGATTCCAGATCCGACTGCTTCGGAATGTACTTGTCGTAGCCAAATAAGTCAAAGCGGAACCCACAGAATATCAGCGCCGCGGCAAGTGCACACACCGCCATGGAAATCCTGCTGGAGAACAGCTTCCGGAAATCAAAGTGGTAAATGATTTCGATTATACAGTGCGACAGCAGCAGGCCGCAGACCAGTCCAAACACCGCCCATCCGATACTGTCATGCAGATACCAGAAGAACAGTCCACCACAGAGTGCGGAGAGGATTACAATCGGAATGCGGATAACTGGCTGGCTTACCTTAAACGCCATAGCCTTTCCGGCCGCCTCCGAACCTCTCACACGGTAAAGCAGAACCGCTGCCGCCGTTACCGCTACGATGATGAGAATCACTGCGCAGATCCTTAATATAAGGCTTCCGCTCTTCGCCCCATCCATAAATGCCGAATAGTTGCTGATATACAGCGTCAGCGCAGAGCATTTATCGAGCAGCTTGTATGTGATACTGCTTCCGCCGTTATAGCTGGTCTTAAAGAATTCCTGATACAGGGCATCCAGAAGCAGGAGCAGCGCCGGAAAATACAGATGGAACACGCCGGTTCCCAGGATTCCCACCAGGATATTGCCGGTCATCACCATGGCCAGCACGGTCACGGAATACAGCATGATAAAGTGAAGCAGGAGGAAGCCAAACGCCCCCAAAGCCTCCGGAACGATATCCCCGGGGACGATTCCGTTCACCAGGGCAACCAGTAAGCCCAGCAGTAAATTGACCGCATATGTAGAAAACAGAATCAGCACTCCGTCCAGATAATTCACAAAAAACAGCTTTTCACGCTTTACCGGAAGCGAGTGGTAGAAATCCACTTTTTTTCTGGAATGCAGCCAGGAAAAACTGGTCACGCCCAGAATCAGTGACAGCAGCACGATAATCACTGCTATGAATCCATTTTGAAAGCCGAGGATCGACCGGGCGCCATACATCAGGCCGTAGTACGTTTCCTCCATGTTTCTGCTGCCGCTGAGACTCAAAGCCGTAGCCACCGGCAGCGCAAAGAAGAAGGTTAAGAAGGTGAGAGCCACCGCCCAGAGGCGCCGCTTCAAGTCCTCTTTCATCAGATTAAAGAATAAGTTTTTTGATGTCATATCCTGCCACCTCCGTCTCACTGATAAATATCTCTTCCAGGGACAATGGAATAATCTCATAAAATACCGGACGATAGGACTCCATCAAAGATTCCGCCTCTTCCCGGCTTCCCCTCACGGTGATGGTTATAAGCTTTCCTCTCCGCTCCGTCTTAAGCCGGTCGAATGCCACCAGATCATCCGCGTCCATTCCCTCTCTCAATACGCACTGAATCTTATGAATATTGAGTTTCATATCATCCAAATCCTTGGACAGCAGGATTCCTCCCTTGTGAAGGAGTCCCACATGGTCACAGATATCCTCCAGCTCCCGCAGATTATGGGAAGCAATAATAGGAGTCAGATTCCGCTCCGATATGTCGCCTGCAAATATGCTCTTCACCGCCTGCCTCATCACAGGATCCAGGCCGTCAAACGTCTCGTCACAGAACAGATAATCCGTATTCGCACAGATTCCGCAGATCACAGACAGCTGCTTCTTCATACCCTTGGAAAATGTATTGACCTTTCTCCTGCCGTTTAATTCGAAACCAGACAGCAGCTTGTGAAATCTGTTCTTATCAAACTTCGGATAGACACGGCTGTAGAACTCCATCATCTCCAGCGGAGTCGCATTGCTGAAAAAATACTGTTCATCCGATATGTAGAAGAACCGCTGCTTGACGTCCTCCCTCTCGAATACATTCTTCCCATCGATCGTGACGCTTCCCTCATCGGGTTTTAAAACGCCGCTCATCATCCTTAAAAATGTGCTCTTCCCCGCCCCGTTCGTCCCGATTAAACCGAACACGGAGGCGTCCTTAATTTCTGCATTAATATGATCCACGGCAATCATATCATCAAACCGTTTCGTCAGATTCTCCGCTTTTATCACGCTGCTCTTCCTCCCTTACCATAGATTTTTGTCCCTTCCAGTCCTCGGCGACCCAGCAGTGAACCTTATCCTCCGTCACCCCTGCGTTCCTCGCCTCACCGAGCCAGCCGCCCAGCTCTTTCCGCAGCTCGCTCACCTTTAAAGCCCTGATGGAACTCGTATCCGATACGAAGCTTCCCCGCCCCTTTACGGAGTAAATAAAGCCGCGTCGCTCCAGCTCCGCATAAGCCCGCTGTATCGTGTTGGGATTAATGGACAAATCCGTGGCCAGACTCCTGACCGACGGAAGCTGGCTGTCCTGTTCCAGAACACCGCATATCATCAGGTCCTGCAGCTTTTCCACGACCTGCTCGTAAATCGGTCTGCGGTCTTTGTAATCCAGCAGAATCATATGGCACCTCCTATACTGTATTAATACATCTAATACACATAGTATACACGAACACCCCCGGTTTGTCAACCGGAGGTGCTAAAAAAGCAATAACAGGAGTCATCCATTAATTTCGTCTGTCTTCCACAATCAGAATCCTGATCGCATCCTGAGAATTGTTCCAGTTAAACACATAGAGTGTATAGGAGACATTTCCCCTGATATAGATATTGGAGGTCAGAAGCGGGCTTCCCGCAAACGCCGAGCTGTTGGAGACGGAAACCGTATAGTATCCGGCCGGCAGATATCGGAAGCTGGTCACTTCGCGGTAATTCACGTTACGGAAGGTAACCGCGCCGCCGTTCAGCGTGACGTTGACGCTGCGGTTCGTATTGGATAAGTTGCATACGCGGAAGCATCCTGTATTCACTCCGCCGTTGCAGTTCATATCCGTGATCTCCATTAAGTCCAGACCGGTATTTGTATTGATGATGGCTACAGTGATTGCGCCGTTTAACGGTACGTTGATCTGCTTCTGGATGTAGACGTAGCCGTTCTGTCCCGATACGGTGACGGTCTGCATACCGGCGGATACGCGGCCGTACTGGCTGACCTCCGCGTTGTCCAGACCGTTTACCACCATCTGGTTGTTGATGTAAATTATGAATGGATTATATCCGGCGGCGGCATTTAAGAACCGTACGACGCCGTACTGAGTGGTATTGCAGAAGTAACAGGGAATGATCGGTCTCGGGAAAACGGTGATGATTGAACCCCAGATCCCATTGTTCGGTCTCTCGGGAAACGTTGGAATCGGTCCGCCCTCTCCGGGGTTTGGCAGAGGAATCACCGGAGTCTGGCTCTCGTCAAAATCAGGAACCGGCCCGCCTTCGCCTGGATTCGGCAGCGGAGCTACCGGGAAATTACTCTCGTCTTCTCCATCCGGCACCGGTCCGCCCTCGCCTGGGTTTGGCAGCGGAATCACGGGTGTATCTGCATCATTCTGCATATAAGATAAAGTGTCCATATTGCCCCTCTTTTATGTTTATTATACTTTAAGTTTATTCCACCTTATCTTCCCAGTGCCTGTACCGGAGCAAATTTATCTTAAATTTTACAAAATATTTTCTAAGAGGCCGTAACCGCGTCCCCATTCTGATTATTTCTGCCCAAAAGCCTGCGCAGACGCCCCATCACATGGCGGTAGGCCGGAAGCAGAAACAGATCCGCCGCCACCCAGGCGATGGGATTGGCAAAGCATACAGCTGCGTATCCAAAGACCGGAACGAGACAGAATCCGACAAAGGACCGCGCCGCCATCTCACAGACTCCCGCGATGATGGCAAATTTCGAATACCCCAGCCCCTGAATCATGAATCTCACGATGTTGACGAGGGCCAATGGGAAATAGAACAGGCTGTTGGCAACCAGGAACTGCTTCGTATTCGCTAAAATCTCCACTTCCCCCGCATCCACGAACAGCAGCGCCACCACATCGCTGAAGAGATAGAGCCCGGCCAGCGCAATCACCGAATAGACAGCCCCGATGATAATACAGGACTTGATCCCCTTGTCGATACGGTCCAGCTTTCTGGCTCCGATATTCTGGCCTCCGTAGGTAGCCATGGTAGCCCCCATGGCGTCAAAGGGGCAGCAGAAAAACATACTGATCTTTCCTCCGGCCGTGACAGATGCGACCGCCACTGACCCCAGGGAATTAACCGCGGTCTGTAAGATAACGCTTCCGATGGCCGTAATGGAATACTGAAGCCCCATGGGAATTCCCATGCCGCACAGCGTCATCATGGCATTCTTATCCGGCTTCCACTCGTCCCCCTGCATCTTTAAAATCGCAAACTTCTTTCTCATGTAGAGCAGACAGAGAACGCCGGAGACGCCCTGGGAGATCACCGTCGCCCATGCGGCTCCCGCTACGCCCATATGGAGGACGAGAATCGTAAAGAAATCCAGGAAAATATTCATAATCGAGGACATCAGCAGAAAGATAAGCGGCGTGGTGCTGTCCCCCAGAGACCGGATAATTCCGGACAGAATATTATAAAGGTATGTAGCCGGTATTCCCAAAAATATGATAAAAATGTAGGAGTACGCCCCGTCGATAATGTCCGTCGGCGTATTCATCCAGATAAGGATATTCCGGCACAGCACACAGACCACGACTGTCATCACGACCGCAAAGATCAGAGCCAGCCAGCCTCCGTTGGCGACAAACCGCCGGAGCGCGACCTCATTCTTTTCTCCGAACTTCTGTGCCACCGGAATCGCAAAGCCGCTGCACACACCGACGCAGAACCCGATAATCATAAAATTGATCGAGCCGGTGGATCCCACCGCCGCCAGCGCATTCACGCCCAGATACTTACCAACGATAATGGTATCAACCATATTATACAGCTGCTGAAACAGCAGACCGAACAGCATGGGAATCAAAAAGCTCAATATAAGCTTCATCGGCGAGCCGGTTGTCATATCCTTTGTCTGCTTCTTTGCCATCGTTTTCTGTCCTCACTTGTTTATTCAGATTTTCTGTTCACCGCACCACAAAAGTATGATGCTACATCAACATAATTTACTCGCAGTGCGAAGAATTTGCAAGCGAAATTTTTCCATTTTACCCCGTATTTTTCCATTTTCGTGAAATTTATCACATTACACAAAATATTCGCCGGATCCGTCCAAAATCTAGGACTTCTTTCGTGTCACTTCACGATCCCCAGCCGCCTCATATCCAGCTCTAAGTATTCCAGGGGAGTGAGGCGTTCCCTGACTCCGGCTGCTGACAGGCCGCCGCCGTTTCCGAAACCGGCCGCCCGGAGAACGCCGCTGTTTGCAAACCGGCAGTGGGCCTTCTGATACTGCGCTTCCCGATCGGTCTCCACAGGCGCAGCCCAGAGAAAATCCATGATCCTGTTTAACGCGGCCACCGGCCGTCTCCCATGCGTCTTTGTCACGGTAACTGCCCCGGCCTTCCGGAAATACGCGTCCGTTTCCTGTTCCGTATACCCCTCCGCCAGGAATCCCGTTCTGATCCCCTGCGCCGCTGCTTCCGTATAGTTGTCCCATTCCCAGGCACTCAGATTACAGAGCACCACCGTATAGCAGTTGGAGGCATTGACTGCTGTCAGCGCCCGGCCTCCCTGAAGCACAATCCCGTGTAACTCCCAGCAGTAGCACAGCTCCCTCTCACTCCCGTAAAATAGGGCAGGTATCTTCAGCTGTCTCTGCAAAGGGATCGTAATCCCAAATTCCATCATCACTCCTCCAATCTTAATAAAAGTCCGGCATGACACATTTTCCAACAAGAAAGAGTCCGGCTCGACAGGCTCTCGCGCCGGAGCGCGGTCGCTTCAGCGGCCATACTTCCTTAGCGCGGAGTGCGCATCCTCCCGGAGGGTTTTTATTTCATAGAACGAACCATCCTGTGAAATGAAAAAAACGCCCGGGCATACCGCCCGGGCGCAGTCCTTCAAATCTTATTTATCACCATACAATGTAACAAGCTTTGTCAGATAATCATATCTTTCCTTCGCATCTGCCTCGTTCTTAGCGAACAGATCAGCTGCTCTCTCAGGATTCTTCATAGCTAAGGAAGCGTAACGAACCTCGCCCTTTAAGAATTCCTGATAATCTCCTGTCGGAGCCTTGCTGTCCAGAGAGAATTTCTTCTCAGCAGCCGGGTTGAAACGGAAGTTATTCCAGTATCCACACTCAACAGCCAGTTTCTCTTCTGTCTGAGCCTTGCTCATGCCCTTCTTGATACCATGGTTGATACATGGAGCGTAAGCAATGATTAAGGACGGTCCCGGATAAGCCTCTGCCTCTGCAATGGCCTTAACGGTCTGTGCATAGTCAGCACCCATGGAGATCTGTGCTACGTACACATAGCCATAGCTCATTGCGATGCTTGCAAGGTCTTTCTTCTTAACTTCCTTACCGCCGGCAGCGAACTGTGCAACAGCGCCTGTCTTGGTAGCCTTGGAAGCCTGTCCGCCTGTGTTGGAATAAACCTCTGTATCGTATACCATGATGTTGATATCCTTGCCGCTTGCAAGAACGTGGTCAACACCGCCGAATCCGATATCGTAAGCCCAGCCGTCACCACCGAATACCCACTGGGATTTCTTTCCTAAGAAATCTTTGTCTTTCACGATGGCTTTGCAGGTCTCACAGTCACAGCCTTCTAATGCAGCAACTAACTTATCGGTTGCAGCACCGTTGGTTGCGCCACATGTAAAGGTATCTAAGTATTCCTTGCATGCTGCTTTCACTTCCTCAGAAGCTGCTTCAGAGTTCATAACGGACTCAACTTTTGCCTTTAAGCCGTCTCTGATTGCGTTCTGAGCTAATAACATACCGTAACCGAACTCAGCGTTATCCTCGAATAAGGAGTTGGACCATGCAGGACCCTGTCCCTTTTCGTTTACTGTGTAAGGTGTGGACGGTGAAGAGTTGCCCCAGATAGAAGAACATCCGGTTGCGTTGGCGATGTACATTCTGTCACCGAATAACTGGGTAATTAATTTTGCGTAAGGAGTCTCGCCACAGCCCGCACATGCGCCTGAGAATTCAAGTAATGGCTGTTTGAACTGGCTTCCCTTAACGGTGGTAGGTTTGAATTTGTCGATAACTTCCTGCTTGATCGGAAGAGTCTGACCGAAGTCATATACCTTCTGAGATTCTGCGTAGTTTGCTTCCATGTTGACCATGGTAAGAGCCTTCTCGCCCTTCTTGCCAGGACATACGTTCGCACAGGAGCCGCATCCGGTACAGTCAAGAGCGGATACTGTCATGGAGAACTTGTAGCCAGGCATGCCTGTCATATCAAGCATCTTTGTTCCTTCTGGAGCCTGTGCAGCCTCTTCAGCTGTCATGGCAACCGGACGGATTACTGCATGAGGACAAACGTATGCACAGAAGTTACACTGGATACAGTTATCTGGATTCCAGTTAGGAATATTAACAGCGATACCACGTTTCTCATACGCGGAAGAACCGGATGGTGTGGAACCGTCTACATACTCTGTAAATGCGGATACTGGTAAGGAATCGCCCTCCTGAGCGCTGACCTTAGCCTGGATGTTGTTAACGAAGTCTACAACGTCCTTGCGGCCGCTGGCTGCGTGAGTCATGTCAAGACCTTCGTCTTCGCAGGACTTCCAGCTCTCCGGAACCTCTACCTTAACAACGCCCTTAGCGCCTGCATCGATCGCTGCCCAGTTCTTCATAACAACGTCTTCGCCCTTACGTCCGTAGGTAGCCTTTGCAGCTGCCTTCATCAGTTCATTAGCCTTCTCAGCAGGAATGATTCCTGTCAGCTCGAAGAATGCGGACTGTAAGATTGTGTTGATACGTGTCGGGCCCATGCCGGTTTCGATACCGATCTTAACACCGTCGATGGTATAAAGGTTGATGTTGTGATCAGCGATGAACTTCTTAACCTGTCCAGGTAAATGCTTCTCAAGGCCTTCTGCATCCCATGGGCAGTTCAATAAGAATGTACCGCCGTCCACTAATTCCTGAACCATGTTGTACTTACGTACATAGGACGGATTGTGGCATGCTACGAAGTTTGCCTTATGGATTAAATAGGTAGATTTAATCGGCTTATGTCCGAAACGTAAATGGGACATGGTAACACCGCCGGACTTCTTGGAGTCATAATCGAAGTAAGCCTGCGCGTACATATCTGTGTTGTCACCGATGATCTTGATGGAGTTCTTGTTAGCACCTACCGTACCGTCGGCGCCAAGACCCCAGAACTTACAGTTGGTTGTTCCTTCCGGAGTAGTAACCAGCGGAGCACCTGTCTCAAGAGATAAATGAGTAACATCATCGTTGATGCCGATGGTGAAAGGTGTCTTTGTCTCGTTATCGAATACAGCAACGATCTGGGCCGGTGTTGTATCCTTGGAGCCTAAGCCGTAACGTCCGGTTAAGATCTTAACCTGATCAAACTTGGTTCCTCTTAAAGCTGCCACTACGTCTAAGTATAACGGCTCGCCAAGGGATCCTGGCTCTTTTGTTCTGTCTAATACGGAGATCGTCTTAACGGTATCCGGGATTGCTTCAACAAGAGCGTCTGCGCAGAATGGTCTGTAAAGACGAACCTTCACAACACCAACCTTCTGTCCCCGTGCTACCATGTAGTCGATGGTCTCTTCGATTGTATCGTTTACGGAACCCATGGATACGATTACGTGCTCTGCATCCGGAGCGCCGTAGTAGTTGAACAGCTTATAATCGGTACCGATCTTAGCATTGACCTTGTCCATGTATTTCTGAACGATAGCCGGTAATGCTTCGTAATATGGATTACATGCTTCTCTTGCCTGGAAGAAGATATCCGGGTTCTGAGCAGAACCTCTCTGGCAAGGATGGTTTGGATTTAATGCATGACGACGGAACTCGTCCACTGCGTCCATGTCAACCATCTCTTTTAAATCTTCGTAATCCCAGGTCTCCACCTTCTGGATCTCATGAGATGTACGGAAACCGTCAAAGAAGTTGATGAACGGAACTTTTCCTTCAAGAGCTGCCATATGTGCAACAGGAGTTAAATCCATAACTTCCTGAACGCTGGATTCGCATAACATTGCGCAGCCGGTCTGACGGCATGCGTATACGTCGGAGTGGTCACCAAAGATTGATAAAGCATGGCTTGCAACTGCACGTGCGGAAACGTTGAATACACCCGGTAACTGCTCGCCTGCGATTTTATAAAGGTTCGGGATCATTAATAACAGACCCTGGGATGCGGTGTAGGTGGTGGTCAGCGCACCTGCAGATAAGGATCCGTGAACAGCACCTGCTGCACCTGCCTCAGACTGCATCTCTGTAATCTGTACTGTATGACCGAAGATATTGGTTCTTCCGTCGGTTGCCCATTCATCTGAAGCTTCCGCCATAGGTGAGGATGGGGTAATCGGATAGATAGCCGCTACATCAGTAAATGCATAAGATGCATGTGCTGCTGCGTGGTTTCCATCCATGGTTTTCATTTTTCTTGCCATTTTGATTTCCTCCTACAAATGTGAATATTGTATAGTTTGGTTCCCCGAAGGGATAGTGACCTGTTTACTATTATAACAATTATTTAACAAATTGCAAATAAGAAAAATGGAAAATTACGTACTATTTTAGGAACAATTCCGCGAAACACCGGGAACTGCCCGCTGCAGGGGGCATCCTGTCGTTTTCAGGCAAAAAAAAGACCGGATAAAAATTCTATCCGGTCCATAAATCGCCCTTTAGCTCAGCGGGCTCGGCGGAACTACGTTCTGCCCCGAGCTGCTTCCGCCCGGCCCCTCAGGCTGTACCGCCTGGGTCGTGGTTGGCTGGGCTGCCGATGTCGGCTGCTCTCCCGGTCCCTGTCCAGGTACCGTATCGGGCTGTGCCGTAGTCGGCTGTGTCGGCGCTGTCGTCGCCGGAATATCCGTTCCGCCGGAAGGTGATGTCTCTCCCTCCGAGGTGGCGATGGTGCTGCCTCCTGAAGACGACTCATCCGTGGCAGGAACTACCACGCCTGATGTGTTGCGCTTGATTGTCGCGGGCTTGCCGCGGTATGTGCTGTTGTGGAAGAACTCGTCGCTTACCACGACTCCGTCCTTTTTCGTCACCATGTTCGTCACCCAGCGGCTTCCCTTTGTCTCCGCCTTGACGATCTTCTCTTCTCCCGGCTGAAGGGTCTGGTCCTCTTCGTAAACCGGTGCCGGAGCATCCAGTTCCGCCGTCTTCTTGGAGGTCATGGAAAGTGTAACACCCTTTTCCAGAATCGGGATTCCCACAACGGATATCTTCAGCTGCCGGTCTGCAAAGCTGGCTCTGAGGGCAATTGCCGTCGATGAGGTATTGATAAATTTCATATCGGGTCCGCCGAAGCTTACCATGGCGTCCTCGCCCGGCGTAACGTAAGAGGGCTCATAGCTGTGCGCATGGCGCTCTGTCGTCGTAAGACCGGAGAAAATGACTGCGTTGTAAAGCGTGGAGGAAACCTGGCATACGCCGCCGCCCGGCTCTTCCACCAGTTCGCCGTTTACATAGGCACCGGCCGGCCGGTAACCCTTGGCCTCGGAACGCTCTCCCGTGGCCTTATTGAAAGAAAATTCCTCGCCCGGCTGTAAGATCAGGCCGTTAAGCGCTTCGGCAGCCAGTTCGATGTTCTTGTTTCTGTCCTTGTTGGCCGTGGTCGTGGTGCTATAGGTTCCAATCACCTGATACAGCTCCTTGGCCTGTGCCTCCGTGATCTCCGGTGCCGTCTCCTTGCCGGTGGCTTCAATCACAGCGCTAAAATTTTTATCCTTTAACTGAGCCAGAATATCGGAAACCAGCTTCTCCTGGTCGATCACCAGACCGTTCTGCTCTCCCGAGTAGATAAACTTCCCTGCTTCCTTGTCAAAACCGGATACGGAGCCGTTCCTGGCCTTCACATCCCACTTGGCGGCGGCCTTTTTGGCCTCTTCCGCGGCCGCTTCGTCCAGACCGTTCATATCCAGGGTATAGCTTTCCTTCGGTTCGCCCGTATAGATATCTCCTAAAAGGGAATCCACCTTCGTCTCCAGTAAATCGGCGACCTCATACGTATCATCCTTATACGTAATCTTCATGCCCCACTCATACTTGTCCAGAATCGCCTTTTTCGCCTGTTCTCTGGACATTCCGGTGATGGAGATCCCATCTACGGAAACCTCCTTCTGAAGCTCCGGCTCCGGCTGGCTCGTCGTCTCGCCCGTCTCCACCTCGGCAGGCCTGCTTCCTACGAACTTCACTGCCGCCATAATCACGATCACGGCAACCACCGCGATAATGATCCCCAGCAGAATCTTCGTGATATCATACTGCGGACGCTTCTTCCGCTTTGAACCCCTTCCCGAACCGCCCCGCGGCTGGTAGGAACTCTTATATCTTGAGGACTGGCCCCTGCTTCCCTGGCTTGTCTTTCTGGAAGCCCCCGTTCCTGTCTTCCGTGTTCCCTGAGAGGAATAAGATCTTGATGTTCCACTCTGTCTGTTGCCTGTCTGACTCATCTATTTCACCTTTTCACATGATAGTGTATATTACATTGAGTAGTATACCATACTTTGTGGGAAATGCTATTACAAATTTATGAATTTTCTTAATTATTTTTCGTCGTTTTTCTACATTTTACAGAACGTAAAAAACATGTTACTATAGTATTACTAAAGTATTTCAAATTGGAGGTAATTATGGAACTCATCGATCTGCACGTTCATTCCAACGCCTCGGATGGCACGCTCACCCCGGCCGCCGTCGTCGCTCTCGCAGTGGAAAAAGAACTGACCGCCATCGCTCTGACCGACCACGACACCATCGCCGGCATCCCGCAGGCCATAGAGGCCGCCCGCGGCCTTCCCATCGAAATCATTCCCGGCATCGAGCTCTCCTGCCACTACGAGGGGGAAGAGATCCACGTTCTGGGACTGTATGTAAATCCGGACGATCCCGCATTTCTCCGGGAAACCGACCGTCTCCTCATACTCCGCGAGAAACGCAACGACGAGATGATCCGCCGTTTTTCGGAGGACGGCATGGTACTGACCAGGGAAGAGCTCACCGCCGGCAATCCCGATACGGTCATCACGAGGGCCCATTTCGCCCGCGTCCTGATGGAAAAAGGATATGTCTCCTCCATGGACCAGGCATTTAAAAAGTATTTAAAATACGGCGGCCGCTGGTGTCCAAAGAAAGAGACCATCGAGCCCTCCTACGCGCTCCGGATCCTTACCGACTGCGGAGCGTCTCCGGTCCTCGCCCATCCGTACCAGTACCATCTCGGCGATACAAGGCTGGAAGCACTGGTTGCTTCCTTAAAAGAAGACGGACTGGCCGGCCTGGAAGTCTACCACTCGTCCAACAATCAGTACGAAAGCGGGAAGCTTAAGAAACTGGCCGTCAAATACGGTCTGTTCCCCACCGGCGGCTCCGACTTTCACGGGGCCAACAAGCCAGATATCGACATCGGATGCGGCCGGGGCAATCTGCGCATCTCCGCACTGCTTCTGGACGACATCAGGCAGGCGCGGGCCAAGAACATAAATACAAGAATATAAATAGTAGAGAGGATTTTTATTATGGAAGAATTATACAGAACCATCGAAGAAACGATCAAAACCTCCGGCTGTCCGTTCCCTGCCGACGGAGAAGAGATTTACAATGAAATCTGCGACGAGATCGAAAACAGGGAACCGGGTGCCTACGTCTTTTTCTCTAAGAAGACGGATGATACATTTTTTGAATACAGACTTCAGATTTTTGAGGACAACTTTAACTTAAGCAGCATCGATATCCATATCGCGGACAAGAACTACCATGTTGATTTCGATTAATTTGTCGAATCTGCCGCTGCCTGATCTGCCGCTGCCTGATCCGCAGTGCTGAGCCCGGACAGCCATAAGTCCGTCAGGGAGTATCGTATCTCCCCCTGATAGCCGACTGTTGTCGACGCCATGGCCAGCGAATTTAATACTGCTTCTTCCACAGCTTCCGCCGCGGCCGTAAAGGCCGTGTCCAGGAGGCTTTCTTTTAAGATCCGGATGGTCAGGATCTCCGGATCCCTCTCTTCCGAAATCCGGTTTGCCGTCGTAAAACCGATCATTATGTCGCCGCTCCCGTGTCCCATGTAGGATCCGGTCCGGCTGAGCCCTACTCCGGCTCTCTTAATCACCCGCTTTAGCTGCCGGTCGGAGAGCGGCAAATCTGTGGCAATCACAGTCATGATGGATCCCCGGTCCAGCAAAGCCGGCTTCGTCTTCTTCTCCAGTTCTCTTCCCACCATCTCCCCGCAGATCATTAAATTCTTCGTACTTCCAAAATTCGACTGCACCAGCGCGCCGACTGTATACGTCTTTCCTCCGAGCGGAAACTGCCTGGATGCGGAACCGATACCGCCCTTTAAGCCGAAACAGACGGTTCCCGTTCCGGCGCCGACAGCGCCCTCTTCAAAATCCCGTTTCGCCTCCCGGACTGCAGTCCGAACCTCCTCCAAACCGATGATCCGCTCTTTTATCAGATTTAAGCCGGAATCGTTGCACTCTCCCACCACCGGATTGATGGTGGTGACCTGGATTCCCTCCCGCTCACACTGCTCCGACATCATGTCGACCACCGCGTCATGCACCTTGCCCACATTGAGCGTATTGGTCAACGCGATAAATGTCTCTAACGTCCCCAGCTCTTCCATCTGAACCAGCCCCTGGCTCTTTCCGAAGCCGTTGTGGATGTAGGCGGCCGCTGTCAGCTTGTTTTTATAAGGGTTGTCTTCACACGGCAGAATCACCGTGACTCCCGTCTTGTGCTCCGCCGTATTCACGGTGGCATGGCCCACCGTCACGCCTGCAACATCGGTAATCTTATTAAGGGGTCCCGGCTCCATTTCGCCCGGAATAATCCCGTATGCGCGGATTCTTTTCATCACTTTTCCTTTCCAATGCGTATTTTCTGTTCTTATTATACATAAAAGTGACCGGCTGACCAGCATTTTCGGAATTTTTTCACCTTGTATCCCGGAAAAAACGTTGTTATAATCTAGACGTAGGAAATGGTAAAATTACATAGAATTCCCAAAGGAGGAATCATCATGAAGATTCAGAACATCTCTGACGTAGAAAAATTTTTCCAGGTTATCGACCAGTGCAAGGGTACCATCGAACTCGTATCCGCAGAAGGTGACCGTATTAATTTAAAGTCCAAATTAAGCCAGTACCTCTCCATGGCGTCCATCTTTTCCAACGGATATATCAATGAGCTGGAACTCGTGGCCCATGAGCCGGAAGACGTAGAGCGCCTGATCAAGTACATGTATCAGGGTGAATAAAACCTGGCCCGTGTATGAAAAGCCTGCCGGATAAAGCAGCCGGAAGCAGACCGATTTTATCGTTCTGCTTCCGGCTTTTTATCATTTTGCGCGTCCAGGCTCCTGCTCCGGCTGCGCCTTCGCCTTTCCACGGTTCTTTTTCTGCTCCTGATTTTTCTTTTCCAGTCTCGCGTAAACCATTCCGCGGAGCAGAGAATACAGGACGGAACAGAGCGGAATAAAGATCAGCATGCCGGCGATTCCCATAGCGCTGCCGCCGATGGTAACCGCAACGAGAACCCAGATGGACGGAAGTCCCACCGAGTTGCCCACCACATGGGGATAGATTAAGTTTCCTTCAATCTGCTGAAGGATAAAGAACACTGCCACAAACAAAAGTGCATCGAGCGGCTTCACCATCAGCATCAGAAACGCTCCGATCACGCAGCCGATAAACGCTCCGAATATGGGAATCAGCGCGGTAAACGCGATCAGCACTCCGACTAACAGCGCATAGGGCAGCCGCAGAACGGACAGCGTGATGAAGAACATGGTTCCCAGAATCACCGCCTCCAGGCACTGACCGGTCAGGAAGTGGGAAAATGTATTGTATGCCAGATCTGCAACTGACAAAATATTTTCCGTGACCTGGTCCGGCAGAAACGCCCGCATCAGCTTCTTCATCTGAGCAGAAAGCGTCTCCTTCTGAAGCAGAATATAGATCGCGAATACCAGGGCGATTCCAAAGGTGGTAACGCCGCTGACGATGGAGACCGCCGCCGTGATCGTTGAATTCAGCACGGTGCTGGCTCCTGAAGAGAGAAATCCGATCACATCCTCGGAGAAGGACTTCCAGTCAATCTGGATTCCATTGATATAATCCAGGATTTCCGGATTCTGGGCGAATAAGTCTTCCGCCCCCTTCTTCACCCCTGCCAGGAAAACCGGTATACTGTTCTGCAGACTCATAAATGTCTCGAACAGCTGTGGCATGACGACGAAAATGACTAAAAGCAGCAGACCTACCACAAACAGCAGGGTAAGAACCAGGCTGATCGGACGGCGCAGTCTGTTGTTTTCCTTCATGGGAAGCAATTTCTCAATCCTGCGCATGGGGACGTTTAAGATAAATGCCATGACTCCGCCCAGTAAAAACGGTGAGATGAACCCGAAAATCATCATAAACACCGCAAAAACACGCCGGTAGTTCACGCCGATCACTACGACCGCCACGGTAAATACGATAAGCCATCGCAGCTTCTTTATGTTGCTGTCATTAAATTCCATAAATTTACTCCTTTACCCGTTCTGTAAATGTTTCCAGAATCTCCTGTTTCGCTGCCTGAAAGGTACCCTGAGCCATCAGGGAGCTTCCGCCGCCTTTTCCGTTTAATTCTTTGTTTAAGTATTTGCTCAGTTCCCGCATGTCAAAACTGCTGCTTCCTGCCGCATATTGGTAGCTGCCTTCCGTACCGGAGCAGACCAGGACCACGCTTCCTCTGCCGCCCTCATAGAGCATGGTGCAGTACTGGCGAAGCTGAATCGGCGCCAGCCCCTCCTCGAATACTGCCAGAGGCTTTTGGCTGCGCTCAAACTGTACCATTCTGGCCGCAAACAGTTCCTGATACAGCTGGTTGATCTTCCCATCCTTCATACTGCTTTCACTCTTTAACTTCTCCACGGTTTCCGTGACTTTCTCCGGCTTGGCTGAAAGCAGCACGGACAGCTCCGTCACCGTCTTCTGTTTCTTCTGGTAATCCTTAAGGGCGTCCATACCGCAGAGCATGGAAACCCGGATACCGCCTTTGTAGTGAATCATGCCGGTGATCTTAAAAATGCCGATCTCTCCGGTGGTCATGACATGGGTGCCGCAGCATGCACAGACATCGCCGTCCGGAATCTCGATGATCCGCACCTGTCCGGTCAGCTCCTTCTTGCTTCTGTACTCCATGGCGTCCAGCTCCCCGGCGGTTGGATACAGCTCCAGAACCGGCAGATTCTCTGCGATTTTCCGGTTGACCTCATCTTCTACCTCCTCCAGTTCTTCCGCTGTGAGCACTCCGTTAAAGTCAACGGTCACCTCTTCGCTTCCCATATGAAATCCCACATTATCGAACCCATACTTTTTATGTACCAGTCCTGAAAAAATATGTTCTCCCGAATGGTTCTGCATGTATCCAAACCGTCTCTCCCAATCGATGGTACCTGTAACGGCTGTCCCTGCCTCTAAGGGTCCGTCGGTCTCGTGAATAATCTCCCCCGCCTTTTCATGGACATCCAGTACCTTCACGGATCCCAGGCTTCCGGTATCTCCGGGCTGACCGCCGCCCTCCGGATAGAAGCCTGTCCGGTCCAGAGTCACCTGGAATCTGCCGTTCTTCCCCGTCCGGCAGTCTGTCACCACCGCTTCGAACGATTTTACATAGGGCCGTCTATAATATAATTTCTCCATATAATCTACCTCTTTTCCCGTTTGTAACTAATTATACACAAGTATTGGATAAGTTCAATCATATGAATTCTAAAATTTTACGAAAAATGTGGAAACAGTGGCAAGCAGGGTCACATACATTTAAGTGTAAACAATTTATTTGGAGGAACAAATATGAGTGATCTGGCAGCAACAAATTGTGGATGTGGATGTGGCTGTGAATGCAACAATGGAGGAAGTGGATGCAACTTTATCTGGTTGATCCTGATTCTGTGCTGCTGCGGCGGCGGTGGTTTCGGAGGCGGCTGCGGTTGCGGCGGCGGAAGTAACTGCGGCTGTGGCTGTGGCGGAAGCAACGGATGTGATTTCATCTGGATCATCCTTCTTCTGTGCTGCTGTGGCGGCGGCGGTGGTGGATTCTGCTGCTAATACAGGCAGAGAAAACATTTCCACGAAACATAAAGACTGCGGTCCGGATATTCCGGGCCGCAGTTTTTTGGTGTAACAGGGCAATTTCCTGTTACACCAAAATCCCTCCTGGCAGGCTGTGCGCTCCAGGCAGGCGGCGGTATATCACCGCCTCTGATTCTTCTCCTGCCCCGGCGCGGCCAGCGGATTTTCTCCATTTCCCCCGCGGCCGGGATTTCTGCCCTGTTTTCTCTTTACGCACTCGTCGTCAATTTCATATACTGCATTGCCATCTATAATTAAACGATTTCTCATGTTTATCACTCTCCTGTAATACTAATATATGCGGCCGCATATATTGTCAACAAGAAAAGTAAGGATATCATGTTATGAACAACGAAAAAAATTCCCAGCCAGTCGACCTGGATTCCTTAATCGGTGATAACCATTTACAGATGATGAAGGCCGCCCTCCCCTATATGAGCGTGACCGAGCAGCGTTTTATCTCTCTCTTTGTCAAATTCAATGAGCTTCGCCGCACCGTAAAGCTGTTTGAGGACGAGGAGGTGGCTGCCATGGGCATCTGCTCCACAGGAGAAGACACCGAGAAGCCGGCTTCCCCCATCGATATGCTGGGCGCCATCAAACCGTTTGGTACACCGACAGAACAGGATTTAATCGATCTGATCATGAACTTTTTCCAGGGCTTTAAGCTGGCAGGAGCAGTATCCGACGCGGTTCCCGGGTCCATGGTACCGGATCCCGAGCCCACTGAAAATACGGCCAGGCAGGCACAGTCACAGACACCGCCTCCTCACCGCTCCGGCGGACCGTTCGGACGCATGTCCTTCGATCAGATCAAGAACTTTATTCCTCAGGAGCAGCAGTCCCGTCTGGAGACCATGCAGCTCATGATGTCTGCCATGCAGCAGATGAACTAATTCACCGCTACATACAAAGAAAGGAAGTTTACCGCCCTATGAATACCAACTGGAAACAGGATCCCCGCTTAAAAGGCATGAACCAACAGAAACTTGAGCTGCTGACTACATTCGCCCAGGAGGTGGAATCCGCGCCGAAGGATCAGCTGATGTCCACGATCCTCACCCTCAATTTAAAGGCCAATGAAAAAGGCATCCATTTTTCCGATCAGGAGACGGAGCTGCTCGTCTCAATCTTAAGCGGAGGAATGAGCCCCGCCGAACGGAAACGCATGGATACCTTACGCATGATTTCTAAAAATTTGTCAAAACGGAAATAAGACCCACGTCATTACTCCTGCTCCAACTGGCTGATATCGGAAACAATGACAATCCTGGTCTCTTCATCGACGCTCGTCACCAGCTTTTTCATGTACTCCTCGGACACCTTGACACAGCCCGAGGTTCCGGTATCGGCCGCTCCATTCATGCAGTGCAGAAAGATGGCAGACCCCTTCCCAGGCACGCGGTCACTGTTGTAGTCGAGTGCCAGTCCATAGTTGTAGAACGGAACCATGGCGGCCATATGCTCCGCCGACTTCCAGTCTTTTTTTGTGCTGCTGGAATCCACCAGCTGGTTATAATGGCTGCTGCCAGGATCATCCACCCAGTAATCGGTATCCGTCAGCTGGTGATACGGCAGAATACTGCCCGGATTTTCCTTCACGCCAAAGGCCATGGTAAAACGGTACGTTCCGAGGGGAGTCTTCTTATCCCCTTCCTTCTTATCGCCCGTCGCTCCGTTCTTTCCATATCTCCCCACAGTCACAAATTCTTCCGTCCAGATACCCTTATCATCCTTCGTATGATAGGAAAGGCTGATATCCGTCTCCCCCTGTCCCACCACCAGGATCAGACTGTCCGTTTCCGAGGCAGCCGGTATATTTCCCATAAGCTCCTGCTCCTTAGCAGACTCCTCTGTGTTGATATCCTTCAGGCCGATTCCAGGACCTGTCTCCTCTTTTCCGTTTATCCCATCCACGGCCTGTCCAGCTAAACGTCCATCCGTCTGACCATACACAGCCGTTCCGGCGGCGCCGGCGTACGCAAAAAGGACCGCCCCTGTCATGACCAGCAAATATTTCTGATATCGTCTCATTCGTAATTCCTCCGATTATCATATCTTATGCTGTCATTATACACGGTACGGTCCCTTTTGTCATGCCTGAACGGCTATTTTAATCTTACAACATGCTGACAATATATGTACACATTCTTAATTTTTTTAGCCTGCTCTCCTTCTTCCCCCAAAATGATCGGCTGTGTGCCGGATGGTGTAATGTACAGCTTAAATGCAATTCCATCCTGACCTACCTTCATCTGCCTGACCGGACGGTACTCGAACGACCTGCGCTCGATTCCCAGATATTCGTAAATGGCATTCTCCAAATCCTTGTCTTCAAAGCATTTGGCAATATCCTCTTCCGCATTCATATCCAGAATAGCTTTCGCTTCATCAAACGTCAGATTTGCAAACCGGAAATCCCCGTCTCCCAGTATATAGGCCAGAGTCTCATTATCAAGAAGCAACAATGGGTAACCTACGCTCGACTGCTCCATAAAATACCTCCTTATCTCCGTTTATTATAACAAAATTCTCAATTATCTGCTATTAGTATTATCATATCTATTTTTCTCTCATTTGTCAATATTTTCTGATTTTTTTATATTTGTTCGTTAATTATCAAACTATTGTGTTTGATTTATTCTCACAGCAACAGTCAAAGCAAAAATCACAACAAAAGACACCCTTCGGCTGCCGCCTCCGGGTGTCTGTAACTGCTATTTGCAAACAATATTGATAATTCTTCCTGGCACATAGATTTCCTTGACAATCGTCCCAGTCAATTTATCCGTAACCATCGCTTTTCCCGCCTCGATCGCATCCTCTTTGGATGTACCGGCCGGAAGTGTTACGACCGCTTTCGTCTTTCCATTCACCTGCACAGCCACGGAAATCTCATCTTCCTTCATGGCTTCCTCATCGCATACCGGCCACTGGGCATGGAATACCGTATCGCTTCCTCCCAGCTGCTGCCACAATTCCTCCCCGATATGAGGCGCGAACGGAGCAAGCAGAATCACAAAGGTGCGGAGCGTCTCCCTGTCAATTCCTCCGGTCTTCTTCGCCAGCTCAATGAATTTGTTGTTATACTCCATAAATCCGGAGATTACCGTGTTTAAATTGAACTGGTTAAACCGCTGTTCGATATCAAAGATCAGCTTATTACGGAGACGCACCATCTCTCTCGTCGGTTCGGTCTCCTTATCCTTGCTGTCCATGACGAGATTCCAGAAACGGTTCAAGAAACGGCTGACGCCTTCGATTCCTCTGTCGTCCCATTCCGCGTCCAGCTCCGGCGGACCGACGAAGAGTTCGTACATTCTCAGGGAATCACAGCCGTAATCACGGACCAGTTCATCCGGAGATACCACATTTCCCTTGGATTTGCTCATCTTGATACCGTTCTTGCCGGTGATCATGCCCTGGTTAAACAGCTTTGTAAACGGTTCGTCGAAATCGATGACGCCGATATCACAGAGGAATTTCGTATAGAACCTGGAATAGAGCAGATGAAGCACCGCGTGCTCCACGCCTCCGATATACATATCGACAGGAAGATATTTATCCGCCTTTTCGCGGGAAACAAGCTCCTTCTCGTTATGGCTGTCCACATAGCGCAGGAAGTACCAGGAGGAACCGGCCCACTGCGGCATGGTGTTCGTCTCCCGCCTGGCCGGAG